>CEUF01105511.1_pt1 | contig 13276 bp, 9 predicted proteins | sample 531461 | NCBI WGS metagenome assembly CEUF01 (sample SAMEA2623350, study PRJEB7988) | marine metagenome | biome: marine biome (ENVO:00000447); feature: surface water layer (ENVO:00002042); material: "saline water (ENVO:00002010), including plankton (ENVO:xxxxxxxx)" | depth 5 m | reverse complement strand
TCTTTGCTGCAATAACATTCCAAAACTTACTCGTAGAATCATTAAAACCATAAAAATTTACAGCTCCGTTATCTCCAATGAGTTGATATTTACTAAAAGCAACATACATTCCTGTGCGAATATTAGAAATATCTAAAGACGTCCCATTAAAAGAAACAGTCTCTATAGAAGAGAGTTGATCCTTACCATCGCGATTTGATTTTTTATCAGTAATTACTAAATTAGTTCCCTTCCAAAATGTGTAATTATTTATATCCGCAGTAAGTGCTGCTTTATCATTTCCACTTCCTCCATCTAAAATATCATTTCCACTTCCTCCAACTAAAATATCATTTCCACTTCCTCCATCTAAAGTATTATTTCCAGAATTCCCTGTAAGAGTATTGGCTAAGGAATTACCTGTTGCATCAATATTGCTAGAACCTGTGAGGGTTAAATTCTCTACATTATTTGAAACTATAAAAGTAACAGAAGATTGTATTAAATCAATTCCTTCTGATGAATTTTCTTTAACTGTATCACTAGTACTATCAACAACATAAGTATCATCTCCACCTCCCCCAATTAAAGTATCGTTGCCGGTTCCCCCATCTAAAGAATCATTTCCTGCTCCACCATTTAAAGTGTCATCCCCCGCTCCACCTATAAGCGTGTCATTTCCCTCTCCACTTTGAAGATTATTGTCCTTATTATTTCCAATTAAAGTATCGTTCCCATTCCCAGTAATGCAATTTTCAATATAAGTATCAGCAGCTATGTGTAGATTACCTATTAATCCAGCTATATCAGAGGTATAAAGCGTAGTACTATCTTTATTTGTTGGACGTAAATCGACTTTATCGTTAGAAGTCATTTCACTAAGGTCCAAAGTATCATTACCCGATCCATCAACTATGCAATATGAATTAGTCCGTATTTTGGAAGAAAAGGAGCTCCAAATTTCACTTGTTGAGGAACTTATATTTGTGTTAAAACCAAAAGTGGTATCCCCACTAAATGCATTCGATATACCGTAACCAGAGTAATCACCATATATATCATCAAGGGCTATCCAATCTACGGCGCTGGGTGTCATCAAATAAATTCCCGAGGCATTAATTGAGGTATTCTGAGTTTGACTAAAATATGACATCATAGTTGACTGCCAAGAGTCATTTACATATTTGGCATCTGAAGAATATGATCCGGTCACGTTGTAATTCCCTTGATGTCCTAAACCTAATACATGACCTATTTCATGATGAATAGTTTGGAGATAGTAACCACCTTGGTAAACACTAGCCCAACCTGGTTGAATATTTATTCCAGCCCAAGAAATTTTTCCATTAGTGTTTAAGGATACAGCCCAAGCACCAGTATCGTATTCATCTACAATATCTATATCTGCAGTTGTACCTGACCAGTAATTTAATTCATGAAAATCAATTCCTAAGGTTTCTTCATATAATTTGAATGATTCCCTGTAAAGGGAAGCAACCCCATAGTAAAGACGATCGTAATCATAAGAGTTATATCCCAAATTGTATGTAATCTTTCCTGGATATGAACCAGTTCCTAATTTGGGATTATCTCCTGAGGAGCTCAAGTTCCATTCTCTTGTTGATTCCAAAATGTCCGTCCAATATCCAGAAGTTAAATAATTTGCCATCGTTTGAAAACTTGCTTCGCTCAATAAAGAACTAGAAGTATTCTCTATATCTGCCTCTTCTCTTATAGAACAGCACCGACAATTTACCCCATGAATTAAATCTGGCAATTGATCTAAGTTGTATGTTTTGGATCCACCTAAAATTATCTTTTCTGACCTTGAATGATATTTAGTCACTTTCTATCTTTTTAGATCATTTATGTTTGCTTTTAATTTAGCTAACTATTATAAATTTTCATAATTAATAGAAATTTTCAATATTATTTAAGTTCTGATTTTATACCTCGAAGTGCATCAAATGCCTTCTCTATAGAGTCAGTTAGCAAAGTAATTACTGGTTTATCTCTAACGATAAGATTAACTGATACACTTTGGCCTGATTTTAAGTTATATTTTTTATCTTTTAGAAGTAGAAATTGTTTGTCTAACTCCACTATAGCTGGGAAACGAGATTTTGAATTTAATTCATCAGGAGGTAAAGATTCCTGACCTATAGATTTTAATGCCCCTTTTATTGAACCAAATTGAGTAAAAGGAAAAGCATCAACCCTAATTTCAGCATTCATATTGGGTTTCACAAAGCCTACATCTTTATTACTAAGAAATATTTTTGCTTCTAAATCACCTTCAGGAACTATAAACAACAAAGTTTCTCCACTACTAGCGTAATAACCTTTATTAGAGGGAATTAAATTAAAAACGGTTCCATTTGAAGGAGATACTAATTTCGCTCTATTTAATTCAAACTCTAATTCTTTTGCCTTGGCTTTGACTTGCAAAATATCTGCTTCAATCTTTTGTAGCGAATCCCTTTCCTTTAACAATTCTATACGCGAGATTACCCCTTCCTCATTTAAAAAAACTAAACGATCTAGAATTTCTTTTTTAATTTTTTTTGTAGTAAGTAAACTATTTAATTTCGAAGTTAAACCTTCATATTGTGCCTCAAAGTTACTAACATCCAATTCAATCAATATTTGATTCTCTTTAACCCTCTGCCCTTCTTCTACGTTTAAACTTTTAATTAAGCCGCTAAAAGGTGACTTTATAGGTCTTTCGGCACCTTTAGCTTGCAACTCACCCTTTGAGATAACGACTTCATCAATACGGGCAATAATTGAATAAACCAAACCAAATCCAACACTACCAATAATTGCCCAGAGGAGTGCCCTACTCCAAATTAGAGATGGTTTATATCTTGATTCTTCATTCTGAAAAGAATTGAATTTTTGGGAAAACAATAGTTTTTTTATTTTCCCCTTTATTTTTTTCAATTTATTTCTAAACCCTGTTGACGATAAAGTTCGGCATAGCGACCATTTAAATTAATTAATTCGCGATGAGTCCCTTTTTCTTCCAACACTCCTTGATGAAGAACTAATATTTGATCACAAAAAGTGAGACTGCTCAATCTGTGACTAATAAAGAAAACTGTCTTACCCTTAAAGTTATTTCTTAAATTTTGGATTACTTTTATCTCTGTATCAATATCTAAGGCACTGGTAGCTTCATCAAGAATGAGTAAATTTGGTTGCATCAAAGTCATTCTTGCAATGGCAATCCTTTGTCGTTGTCCTCCTGACAAATTTGAACCCCTTTCTCCAACGGAACTTGAGTATCCTTCATTCATCTCTTCAATAAAATCATGTGCACATGCAATCTTTGCTGCATTTTTTATTTCTTCTATACTTGCCTCTGGTTTTGTAAGTGCAATATTTTCCTCTATGGAACCATCAAAAAGAAAACAATCTTGAGGTACTAAACCAATTTGAGAACGTAATGAGTAAAGATCTATTTTTGAAATATCTTGACCATCAATATAGATAAACCCTTCTTTTGGATTATACAATCTTGTTAAAAGTTTTAATAAGGTACTTTTCCCTGATCCACTAGTTCCAACTACTCCTATAAAACTTCCTTCAATAATTTCAAAATTAATATTTAAAAGTTGAAGAGGTGGTTTATTATTAAAACTAAAATTTACTTTTTCATATTTAATTTTACCTTCAATTGGTGCTATTGGAGGTAAGTCAGTTCCTGATATCTCTATCTCTTCTTTTTGATCAACAATATCTGAAAGACGCTCTAATGAGATAATAGTTTCTTGAAAGTTTTGCCAAAGACTGGCTAATCTCAATAAAGGACTTGTTACATATCCAGATAAAATTCTAAATGCAATTAACTGTCCTAAACTCATTTTACCATCTAAAACTATTAGAGCTCCTGCCCATATGACAATCAAACCAGATAACTGTTGTAAGAAATTACTGACAGAACCAGCGGCAGTACTTGTTATGGTATTTTTAAAACCTGCTTGAATTTGACTGCCATAAAATTTTTCCCATTGCCATTCACTTTGAAGTTCCATCCCTTGTCCTTTTACAGTTTCCATACCTGTAAGCGTTTCAACAAGATGACTATTTACGCGTGCATTAGATATTGCTTTTTCTCTTAATTGATTCCTAATGACTGGAGAGACACTTAAAGTAAGAATTATAAAAAATGGCAGAACAGCTAATGCAAAAAAAGTTAATCTTACCGAATAAGTAAGCATTACACAAATGTAGATAACTGAGAAAACGGAGTCAAGTAATATTGTCAATGTTGAACCGGTTAAGAAGTTTCTTATTTTTTCTAATTCATTTAAACGACTACTAACTTCCCCCACAGGTCTTGAGGAAAAATAATTAATCGGGAGTCTTAATAGATGATGAATAATAGAAGCACCTAATGAAATATCCATCCTATTTGTAGTATCTGTAAAAAGATATGTACGAAGTGATCCAATAATCGCCTGTGCGAGGGCCATTGCAATTAAAAGTAAACCAAGAACATTTAGGCTTTTTAAATTTCCTTGAGAAATAACTGCATCTATAATTTGTTGAATAAGAAGTGGGTTAAAAAGACCGAGTAATTGCACAAAAAAGGTTGCAAAGACAACTTGAATAAGGCTATTTCTATGTTTATTTAATGCTGGTAAAAACCAACTCAAGCCAAATCTTGCCTTAGGAGAATTTACAGTATGTTCAACAAAAAGTATTTGAAGATTTTTACAAAATTCTTCATTAAAAAGCTTTTTTGCTTTTATCCAACTTTGACCTTCTATCGGGTCACTTAAAAAAATTCTCCCGGCTTTCTGTTCCCAAATAATTACTGGATGATCATTGACTAAAATTAGTGATGGTAAAGGTATCCTTTCGCTTAATTCTGAAGAATCTGGTTTTAAAATAGTGCTCCTTAATCCTAATAACTCACATAAAGCGGCAATTTTAAAAATACTTATATTATCAGTTTTGGAAGTTCTTAGTTGTTCTCCTATAACACGCTTAAGTAAATCCTTTCTAAAAGGCAAATCAAAATTTTGAGATAACATTCTTAAACAAGCCAAAATCTCTTCTAATGAACCTTTCCCACTACTATGTGGATATGAAATGTTTTTATTAAGTCTCCCGAATCTATCCTCTAATGCATCTTTCCGTTTTTTAATTTTACTGCTTTTAAAATTTGAATAAATTTCATAATCATTCTTATTTTCTCTCGTATTTTTATTTTTTAAATTTTCTAGCAAATCACTATTTTTTAGAGGAATAATACGTCCTGGGATTTCTCCAATAACTTTAATTTTTGATGGTGATTTAATTAAAGAACCAGCTGGAAATTGATCTATGTTGCTACTACTTACTAGCCAGAATTCAGAAGATTCATCAAGAAAATTTTCGCCAATTTCAAATTGTTTAACTTTTATATTATCTTTAGTATTTTTTTTTAAATAATTTTTGCAAGTCTCCAAGACATCGTAAGAATTAAGTGATTTTGATTTCTTATTCTCACTAATTGCAAAAAATAATTCATTCAAAGTTAATTGGCTAAAGTATTCTTTTACATTTTTGTTTTTAATAAAGTTTAAAAAGATATCCGAAGGGATAAATATTCCTTTTACATTTGAGGATGCCGCAATACATACTTCATTAATACCGCTCAATAGTTGCTGAGCTCCAACTAGTTGTTTTTTAGAAAATTTTTCAATAGTAAATATTTCTTTATTTTTATCAAGCCCAAGCATTCTCATCTCACCTTCTTCAATTAAAAAAACGCCTGGTATATTCTCACCAATTTTATTAAATTTTTCTCCTACTTCTAACTTTAAATAAGAAAACCTATCATTAAATAAATCTGCTTCTTTATCAGAAAAATTAAAAATTTTATTAAGTTCTGATCTTCCAATATTTTGGTTGAATTTGACCATTTATTTACTCCAGTAATTGATTAAGTTCCTCATATGATTTATCTTTTATTGATTCTTCTATAAACTTTAATCCTAATTCTAGGGCTAATTCTTTGAACAATGACTTATCAAGTGGGGTATTTTGAATATAATTGAGCCTTACAATAATCCACCACTTATCAAATTTTCTCGGAGACCATAACTGGCCTTTTTCACTTATTTTTAATAATTTTGCAAGGATAGGATGAGCTTTCCAAATTTGATCTGGACCCACAATTCCACAAGTTTGTTTTTCTGGTCCTTCAGAATATTTTTTTGCTATTTCTTCGAATGTTGATTCTTTCTCTTTTATTCTTAGAAAAAGTTCATTTGCTAAATTTTCAGATGAAACTCTAATAAGTGAATACTCAACTCTGTCAAGCATTGATTTTTTTTTAAGATAATAATTTGGTATTTTTTCACTAAATTTATCCATACACCAAATTGTCCATCTCCATTCCCGAGTAATATAATCATTCCATTGATCGTCATCAAAACCATTTTTATTTTTCCAAATCTTTAATTCTTCTTCACCTTTGATTTGTTTTTTTTTACACCAAGATTCTACTATTTCACTAAAAAGCTTGTTATTTGGGTACTGAACATTTCTCAGATTTAAATCAATAACTTGTTCCATAATTACCTGTCGGTGCATTCCCCATCTTGTAATTTTATTTATTGATATTTTGAATTGATCTTGTTTTATAATTTTAATTTATATACTTCAGACTATTCTATTATACCTAAAAAATAAATCACCTAAAAATTAATCTGATTTATTGAGAAATAATAGGCTTAATATTTTTTTTTTCACTAATAAAATAAAAATATGACTGACAAAGATAGTAAATTGTCATAGTCAATCTCACCCAAACTTTATCGCAAATAATCAACTGGTATTAGTAATGGAATTAGGGATTTGATTGTTTATTATTAAATATTTTTGAATTATTAATAAATATACTAACCTCATGAATAGATTATTTATAAACATTTGACACTAAATACATTTTTTTGTTGCTTCTAGTTTTAGCAAATTACAGCAACTTATATTCAACATATATTAATATAAAGAAATAGGTAAACTAATAATTAAAAAAATTATTTTTTTCTGTGATAACCAGTTGAAACTGAAAACTTTGTAAGTTTGTGAATGAGTTTTTTCGCAAATGTCCTAGACAATGCATTAAGTTTCAGATAATTCCCCTTAACAAATTCCCCTTTAAATCCACGAAAGGAAGTTGAGTGGTAATAATTTTTACCGGATGGGGAAATTTTAGAAAAATAATAGTTGCTTATACACTTTCTACGTTCAGATTCTGATCTAATTCTTTTGACCCCGTGTAATGATCTGTTATCTGTCCTCATGATAACGAGTCTGTTGAAATCACAGGTGATTTCTTCTGCTTTATGTTTAATACCATTTGGAAATAATACTAATTCACCCCCAGCTTCTTTAGGATGCCATTCCCTATTTACATAATAAAGTAGATTTAATCTTCTAAAGTTTTCTAAATTTCTATCATGCGAATTATCAATATGTGGATTAAGAAAACATCCCTTACTCATGCTAGATATGCCTCCTGCATATAGTTCTGGATCCCCAATCAAGGATTTTATGTTGGTGATTTCTGAGATTATTTGGATTAAATTTTTCTCTTGAAAAGCATAAATACATTCTTCTACTAATTTCTGTTGATTAGTAAAATGTACACCAACGTATTTATTTTCTTGAGGACCAACTAAATGATTAAGTTCTTCCTCTTCAGGAAAATATTCACTTAATTGTGTTGCAATTTCATTTGGTAATACTTTTTCAATTATCAGGTGGTTAATTTTCCCTGATTGTGCATATTTTTTTTTCAAATAATTAATGCCAATTTCATTAAGTCTTTCAATTATGAGATTAGAAATATCGTATCTATTCATGAAATCTCCTTAATTGAATTTGGTTTCTTATTATGTGCAATACTTTTAAAGTTATAAAACGAAATTTTTATATTATCAAAAAACAATAACATAAAAAATTATTTATGTTATGAATGTGTTAGAGATTTATATAAAATAGAGATAATTTTTGGCCAGGTTAGATCATATCAAGAAGTTTTAAACTGAGTTTAAGGTCAACCTCTGGGTATAAAATAATTTATTTTTAATTGGTTACTAAAATTTTTTCTACGATTGATTTAATTTTGTTAGTTGGCAATTTATCATTCAAATCAAGGAATGATTTCTCTATTTTTTGGACATTTGATCCATATATATACAATATTCCATCAGGTATATGATATGCAGAAGTACCTGTTTTTTCATCTATTTCAATCTTTTTCAGTCCTAGAATATTTAAATTAGAACTACTACCTTTTTTCTTAAACCTTAAAGAATTTAAATCATAAGAGTTAAATTCAAATGCTAATGATGTTTCTGTTTTAGATCTAACATTTATTTGTGCGTTAGTTGTTATTGAACTTAAGTTTTCATACACAAAGTCTATTGTTTTTTTATCAGATTTAATTGAATAGATAGGGATCATTTGGGTTAATTCTTCAAATTCAACATTGCATTCGCAAATTGAAGAAATGAAGGCATTCATATCAATAATATGCCAGAATTTTTTTTGTTTTTCATAATTATTAACTGCTGATTGACCCATACTTGAAAGAATCCATAATTGATAACCTTCGTTTTTATCAACATAATCAGTAAGTTCATTTATAAAATAAGAGGTATCTTTCATTGCATTATCTATTTCATTCTTATATCTTTTTATCCACTTATCTGTACTTATTTGCGATGAATAATCGTTAGGAAACTTTGCCTCCCAGAATCTATGCATATTTGAAGCGACATGATTTGTAAAAAAACAAGAGAAATCTGGATTGTTTTTATGTAATAGATCCATAAATACATCAAACAGAATCAATGGTTGAATATTTCTTCTCCTTATTTTTTTCCAAGAGGTAAAAATCTCTGCTATTAATTGCTTGATTGCTGATATGCCACCATTAAATTTATGGCAATGCTTTAAGTAGGATAAGATTGCTTTGAAAATTAATGTTATCTTTGGTAATTTTGAATTTATAGTTCTTGCAGATTGTTTAGATAATATAAGATTCAATCTTTGCAAATCATTTATGCTTTTTGGATTACAATAATTATCATTAGCAAATGCTTCTGGAACAAAAAAACAATATTTTGAATAACTTTCTTTTGGAACACTTGCAGAATGCATTGATCCAAATACTCCTACTTTTAAACCCCTATCAGCAAGTGATGACATTATAGTCGGATAAGATTCATCTATTTTTCGAATATCTTGATTTATGTCAGTTATTCCATGGATTTTATCAGTTATTCCTCTGTGAACGGTTGCCCATGTAATCCAAGGGGATAAATGCCCTCTATCTTTTGATATTGTCTGATAGAAATCAAAATCTTTTAAGGATTTTTTGTATTTGTGTTTGGAGAATGATTCAACAAAAATATTATTGGGAACTTCATTAAGTTCAAGAAATATAATCTTAGTCATCTAAATTAGTTTTCTGGAATTATGATAATCCACTTTTAAATAAAAGACTATTTAATTCTATCAAAACTTCGCACTACTAATTAATAAGAATTAATCAAGTGTTAGAGATTTATTGGGGATCTATATAAAATAAGTTAATACTATGATCAGATTAGTTCACGGTTAGTTCACAACTTGATATTTGAAATTGAGTCTAAGGAAACCTCTCCGTTTTTGTATATATTAAGTTTTAGACAGATATGTTCAAATAGCCTATAGAAGGTTTATGACTAGGTAATTAATATTAAATTTCATACTAATAAAAGATATAAACCTACCACAAAAAAATATATTTCTTAGTGATTTGAAAGTTTTGTTTTAAGGTTCTTTCTATTTAAACTTTTAAGGCTCGAATTTTAGTAATGTAGTTATTAGGTGAATCAGATATCATGTTCAAAAAAATAGAGATTTGGATACTTTACTTAGTTTTACTTTTAGGTTTACCCTTGGCAATTGGTTTTGGTGTTCTTGTAAGACATGAAATTATTGGAGGTAAGAGATTTGGACAAGTTTCAAAAATTGCATTATTTCTTTCTGAAATCCCTGTAAATCTTATCAAGATAGTTAGATCTGATCTAGAAATAGTCGATAGATTCCCTTTTTTAGATGGCTTTAATGGCACTCCGAATTCTAGTGAATCTTATTTGCTTCTCTCAAAATATGATGGAGATTTAGGTGAAGGAATAGTTGAACTTATCGACTTAATGAATTTCAAGGTTTTACATACTTGGAATCCTGATATCGATGAATTTAATAAATCGGTTAAAAAGGTAGATGAGTTTAAATATTTAAACAGAGATGCGAGTAATTCAAGATCACTATTAAGAAATCCCATCCTACTTAAGGATGGTAGTTTATTGTTTCAATATAAATCCCCCTTCAGAAAGATTGATTCCTGTTCAAATTTAGTTTTTCAAAATGCTAATGATATGTTTCATCATTCCATAGAAATAGATTTTGAAGGCAATATTTGGGTTCCTTCTCATATTTATCCACAGTCTCTACCAATTGAAAAAGTGGGTAGAAAAATCATAAATGAGGGGGGATATTATGATGACGCAATTGTTAAATTATCTCCTAATGGAGAAAATCTATTTAAAAAGTCTGTTTCACAAATATTTATAGATAATGGTTTGGAATATCTTTTATTTTCTGTAGGTGATACTGGTTTTAATAAAGATCCAATACATTTAAATGATATTCAACCAGTAAATTTTAATGGAAGGTTTTGGAAGAAAGGGGATATCTTTTTATCTTTGAGAAATCAATCAATGATCTTACTATATAGACCTTCAACAAATAAAATCATATGGAAGGGAAAAGGTCCATTCTTTTATCAACATGATGTTGATATTTTAAACGATCATAAAATATCAGTTTTTAATAATAATACTAAGAAATTAGTAGATGGTCTCATTGTAGATGGACATAATGAAGTAATAATTTATGATTTTGAGACTAATAAATACTCTAATTACCTAAATGAAAGTTTAATAAAAAATGATGTTAAAACGATAACAGCAGGTCGTAGTGAAATTCTTTCAAATGGGGATCTTTTTGTCGAAGAAACGAACTATGGCAGAACGCTATATTTCAACTCAGATGGTTCTTTAAGATGGACCCATTTAAATAGAGCAAAAAATGGCAAAACTTATGTTATTCGTTGGTCAAGAATTCTAGTTAACAATGAAGATATAAAATTAGTAAATAATTTCTTGAAATCAAGAGGTAATTGTAATGAATGAATCAATTATTAATTTCTACATGATTTGGGAAATAACTAATTTATTTGCTTACATAGGTCCTGGAATGGGTGGTGGTGTTATCGCTGCAATTTTTGGAATCATTGCAGCATTTATACTTGGATTGTGGGGGGTTTTATATTATCCAATTAAACGTGCTTTGAAAAATAAGAATAATAAAAAAATATTATCTAAAATTGCTAAACAAAAAGGAAAGTGAACCATCTAATTCTTTTTATGCTTTGTTTATTATCTGTTGAAATTTTTATAAGGTCAAATTATCTTGTTTTAATTTCTTCGACAATCAAAGTGAGTAAAAGAGCGATAGATTTAATATCTAATAAAAATATTAGTGATCATTGGAAAGAATGCATTATCCCAAAATATGCAATGCAAATGATGAGGTATTCACTTCAAATGCTTTTTATATTATGCTTAATTGCTTTTGTTTTTATCATTGCAGATAATTTTTCAAATGGATTACTTTCATTCTCATTGTCTTTAAATGGAATGATTGAATCTTTAATATTTGTATTTGCTTATGCTTATTTTAGAAAAAATTTTTTTAGATGAATAACTATAGTTGGTTGGAACAAAAGTTGCATAAGTTTGCTCTTTCTACTCAATTTATGCGTGAAGTAACTTTTGATTTAGAAAGTATATTAATCTCTTCTACAAGTGAAAGTGAAAACCATATTTTTATTACTGGACTCGCACGTTCTGGAACAACAATATTATTGAATGCACTTTATAAATCAAATGTTTTTGCATCCCTATCCTATTGCGATATGCCATTTGTTCTTGCACCAAACCTTTGGTCTAAAATTTCCTTTATGGAAAAAGATTCAAATTCAATAGAAAGAGCACATGGAGATGGGATTAAAGTTTCTACAGAATCTCCAGAAGCATTTGAAGAAGTTTTTTGGAAGACTTTTGCTTACGAACAGGGCGAAGAATTAGAAGAAAATTTTAAGATCTATGTAAGGAATATTGTTTATAAGTCAAAAAAGAAAAGATACCTTAGTAAAAACAATCAAAATATAAGAAGAATTAATTTAATTTCATCTATTTTTAATCAATCAAAGATACTAATACCTTTTAGAGATCCAATACAGCATTCATATTCTTTAGTATCACAACATAAAAAATTCATTGACCTTTCCAAAAAAGATAACTTTATATCTAAATATATGAAATGGATTGGGCATACAGAATTCGGTCCAAATTATTTTCCTATTCATAATCAGAAATGTATTTTTAATAATGATTTAGAGATTAATCATTGGATTGAACAATGGTATTTTACCTATAGTAAAGTTCTAAAATTAATAAGAGATAAGAAAAATGTATATTTTATTTCTTATGAAAAACTATGTTCAAATAAGGATTACTGGTATCAGATTCAAAATATTGTAGAAATAGACGAAAAGTATGATTTTGAATTTAAAGAATCAAGAAAAGAGATTTCATTAATTATTAATAAAGAATTGAAAGAAAAAGCAATGCATTTATATTTTGAGTTAAATAGTTTCAATCTCAAGTAAAAAGTTTTTAATAAAGATTCTAAAAATAGTTTAAAAAATGAGCTCCATATTACTTAAAAAAACTACTATTAATGATTAAGTTAAGAATAAAGTTAATTTAATTCTTGTAACTTAAGGAGAGAATTTTTACCTGTACATACTTTCTTAAAACAAAACATTTTATACGTAATTTTTCTATTAATTTTAACCAAAGTGCCACGATTAAAATATGGTATTTAAGGGCTAAATTAGGTCTACTAAGTAATACAAATTAGAGAGTTCTCAGAGATGTCTAAGGGATATTTATCTAATACTGCATTATGATATTTTTCAGATAGTGCAAAAATGGACCTCTAAATCCAGTCTTAAGGACGCACTTCCAGGATTATTTTTATTGTCTGATAGTTTCTATATAGAAGCAAATCGAATTAAACCTTCTGCGTTCTAAAAATTTTTTAAGAGGGGATAATATTTTATTTCTTTCTGATTTTCTTCTCAAACTCTTTGAATGATGATTGCATTTGACCTTTA
>CEUF01013640.1_pt1 | contig 13357 bp, 19 predicted proteins | sample 531461 | NCBI WGS metagenome assembly CEUF01 (sample SAMEA2623350, study PRJEB7988) | marine metagenome | biome: marine biome (ENVO:00000447); feature: surface water layer (ENVO:00002042); material: "saline water (ENVO:00002010), including plankton (ENVO:xxxxxxxx)" | depth 5 m | reverse complement strand
CTAATTAATTTATCAAAACTATTTGCAAAAGACACATTAAAACTTTATAAAAACCTAGTACCAAAGATTGGAGAAAAAAATGGAAAAAGTACTACTGATTGACGGAGACATTGTAGCTTATCAAGCTGCATCTGCCTCAGAACATCCTATACAATGGGATGATGACCTCTGGACTCTGCATAGTTTTGAGTCTGAGACTTGCCAGAAAGCTGATGAGATTATAGATAGTCTTATGGAGCAAGCTGAATGTAAAAAGAAAATGGTATTTCTTTCTGGTAAAAAAGTATTTAGAAAAGAAATAGATACTGAATATAAAGCAAACAGAACTGATAAGAGAAAACCAGTATGTTTACCTGCAGTTCGTGCTCATCTAAAAAAGAAGTATAGAGCAAAATCTATGGAACATCTTGAGGCTGATGATTTGCTTGGTATTTATGCAACAAAAGACCCAGACAAATATATTATATGGTCACCAGACAAAGACCTTAGACAAATTGCAGGTCAACATCTTATAGATGGAAAAGTAGTAAAAATAGAAAAAGATGTCGCTATGAAAAATTTTTATAAACAAATACTAACTGGCGATGTCGCTGATAATTACAAAGGAGTTAGAGGCATAGGAGAAGTTACTGCTGAAAAACTTTTGACACCTAAAGATGGAGTAGAGGCAGATGAAAACTGGCTTTGGGCACAAGTTACTAATGCTTACAAAAAAGCTAAGATGTCAGAAGAAGATGCAATTAGGACTGCAAGGTTAGCACACATTTTAACTGTGGACACAATGAATACTCTGTGGAGTCCTCCTATGGCTCAAATAGATATTATTGAATTCTCTTCTCCTACTAATATGAAAATTCATAAAAATGCAGGAGGTTTATTAGATGCATTTGACTTGGGGGAGTAATGTATTATAATGTAATTAAAGCTATGAAAGAAGATGATAAAATAAATAGTCCATCGCACTATACGCATTCTAAGTTGGAGTGCATAGACGCAATCAAAGAAATGACTGGAGATGGTTTTGAACATTACCTTAGAGGCAACATCATAAAGTATTTGTGGAGATGTAATCACAAAAACAAAAGTCCAGTAGAAGATTTGAAAAAAGCAAATTGGTATCTAAATCGTTTAATAACACTTAAAGAGGAGGGCAAATGATGATGAATGTTTACCAGAAATTTATAGCAATATCTCGCTATGCTAGATTTATTGAAGAAGAACAAAGGCGAGAAACTTGGGAAGAGAGTGTTGACAGATATGTTAATTACTTTGCTAAGAAGTTACCCAAGGCAGAAAAACAACTAAGACAATACTCTGTTTTTATGAAAGACCTAGAAGTAGTGCCATCAATGAGAGCCATTATGTCAGCAGGTCCTGCGTTAGATAGAGATAATATTGCAGGTTATAACTGTTCTTATATGACTGTTGATGACCCAAAAGCATTTGATGAATGTCTGTATGTTCTTATGTGTGGTACTGGTGTTGGTTTTTCTGTTGAAAGAAAATGCGTAGAAAAATTACCAGATATACCAGAGTGTCTCAATGAGACAGAAGAAGTCTTTGTAGTAGAAGATAGTAAATTAGGTTGGGCAAAAGGTTTGCGAAAATTAATTTCTAGATTGTATGCAGGAGAGATTCCAAAATGGGATTTGTCAAAAATAAGACCTGCAGGTGCAAGGCTTAAAACATTTGGTGGTAGAGCAAGTGGTCCACAGCCATTAGAAAATTTATTTAGGTTTACAGTCAACACATTTAAAAAAGCTGCAGGAAGAAAGTTAACAAGTATAGAAGCCCACGATGTTATGTGTGCAGTAGCTGCTGCAGTTGTAGTAGGTGGTGTCCGTAGGTCAGCAATGATTAGTTTGTCAGATATGGTAGATGATAGGATGCGTAACTGTAAAATGGGAGACTGGTGGACTGAGAATGTTAATAGGTCATATGCTAATAATAGTATTGCTTATAATAGAAAACCAGAGATGGGTGGATTTATAAAAGAGTGGTCTGCTCTATATAGTTCTAAGTCTGGAGAACGAGGAGTGTTTAACAGACAAGCAGCTAGAGAACAATCAAAAAAAACTGGCAGAAGAAAACACGACTATTATTTTGGAACTAACCCTTGTGGTGAAATAATTTTACGACCATCCCAATGTTGTAATCTTTCTGAGATAATTATTAAACCAAAAGATGATTTAGAAACTTTAAAAATAAAAGCAGAAGTTGCATCTTTTCTTGGAACAATACAATCTACTCTTACTGACATAAGATATCTTAGACCTATATGGAAAAAGAATATGGAAGAAGAGAGATTGCTTGGTGTTTCTATGACTGGTATTTTAGATAATGAGTTATTAGCTGATGTAGATAAAGTTACTAACACAGATATATTAAATCAATTAAAAGAAATAGTTATTGACACAAATAAAAAATGGGCAAAGATATTAGGAGTAAATCAAAGTACTGCTACAACTTGTGTTAAACCTAGTGGCACAGTATCTCAATTAGCTGATTGTGCATCTGGTATACATCCAAGATATTCTGATTATTATATTAGAAGAGTAAGAACAGACACTAAAGACCCTCTTGCAGATTGGATGATAAAAGAGGGAGTGCCGTATGAAAAAGATTCTTACAACCCACATAATTATGTATTTGCTTTTCCAATACAAAGTCCAACACATAGCAAAAAGAAAGAACAGTTAAATGCTATTGACCAACTTAAACTTTGGAAAGCTTACAGAGAAAAATGGTGTGAACATAATCCATCAATTACTGTATATGTAGGTGAAGAAGAATGGATGGAAGTAGGTGCATATGTATATGAACATTTTGATGACATATGTGGTGTTTCATTTTTACCAAAAGAAGATGATTCTCACTCATATGTACAAGCACCATATGAAAAAATAAATAACTTGCAATTTAAAAAGTTATCTGATACTATGCCTACAATTGATTTCTCAAAGTATAGGGAAGTCAAGGATATGACTACTAGTTCTCAAGAGTTAGCTTGTACTGGTAATTCGTGTGAATTATAGTTATATTTCTTTCTTGTCAAAATAGTGGGCAGAGAGGGTTATTTAATAGTAATCCTCTCTGTTTTTCTGGACAGTATTGGAAATACCTATGAAATTATTGACGGATAAACCTTTAATATCAAACGATGTGTTAAAATACTTAGAAAGGCAGTTTCCAGATAAGCTACCTAAAGACGAGAATATTTCTGTTGAAAAGCTAAGATTTCTACAAGGTCAGCAGTCAGTAATTGAAAAGGTAAGACAATTAACCAACATAGACGATGAGGAGTAAACTACTATGTGCTTTATGAAAAGTCCAAAGATGCCTGCTCCCCCACCACCTCCTGCACCTCCTGCAGCAGTACCACAAGTAACTGCAAAGGAAGTTGACTTTGAAGCTATTGATACTGATTCAGCAGCTATGAAAAAGAAAAGGGATGGTAAAAAACAGTTCCGAGTAGATAGAAAACAAAATACATTGGGAACTAATTTATCTGAGGGAACTGGTCTATCTATACCAAAAAAACAAACTAATACTAATTAACAAGCGAGGAACAAATGTTTGATTATGAAGACAAAATCCTCTCCAAAATTGTATGTTACTGTGGAGGAGGAGGAGGTGGAGGTGGTGGTTCTGCACCTGCTCCAAAACCAAAAAGACAAGCTTCTACACCAGTAGCTGCTATTGAGGGAAGAGGTTCTGCAAAAGCAGTAGATGCTGACGATGATGCAGTACCAAGTCCATCAGCACAAAGACGAAAAGACAGAATGGGAAAACGAAGATTCAGAGTTGGTCTTGATGTCAATGTAGCAAATGTTGGAGGGTCTGGAAAAACTGGTATCAACATACCAGAGTCTAGTTAACCAATATGGCTAAAAGATACAGAAATATTGCAGAGGCAATAGGGATTGGAAATATGCACGGAATGGCTTATGCTTTAAGTCAAGGAGCAAAAGATATGCAATCTGCATCAGCAATACAAAAAAAATATGTAGAAGATATGGGTATACCTTTTATGGCTTTTTCTGGTAATATAAAAAATAAGAATAACACTAGAGCCGTTAGTGCTGTTGTTCCTAATGAATTTAAACAAACTAAGAAAAAGAAAACTGGGTTAAATATAACAACTGCTAATCCACAGAAAAAGAAAAAAACAGATAATCGTTTGATTAAGCCTAGAAAAGTAGTAGGACTAGGTATAGAATCAAGTGGTGGTTCTACAAAATCTAAAAATGTTTCTTTGACTATGGGTGGGCTTAACATTCCGAGAGGTTAAATATGATTGAAAAATATTGGAATAAAGTAAAAGACTGGGTGCATTGTATAGATTGTAATAAACCTATGTATCTTGCTATTATAATTTTTCTATTATTTGTATTATTGGTAACTTAATATGGACAAAATTAAATCTATAGCTAGTAGATATGCAAACCTTGCTGCTAACAGAGATTCTTTTCTGCAAAGAGCAAGAGATGCAGCAGAGTTAACTGTACCAACTCTTATGCCACCAGAAGGTCATAGTGGCTATACTAACTATAAAACACCTTACCAAGCAGTTGGTGCAAGAGGTGTAAACAATCTTGCTAGTAAATTATTACTTACTCTTTTACCACCTAACTCACCTTTCTTTAGATTAATTATTGATGATTTTGATATTGAAAAAATTGCAGGTAAAGAAGCAAGAGGGGCGATTGAAGAAGCTTTGTCAAGAATAGAAAGAACATCAATGCAGGAAATAGAATCAACTGCAATTCGTGTTCCAGTATATGAGGCATTGAAACAATTGATTGTAGCAGGTAATGCTTTGTTGTTTTTCCCAAAAACTGAGGGAGCAATGAAAGTATTTAGATTAGATAGATATGTCGTAAAAAGAGACACTATGGGAAATGTAATGGAGATTATAACTAAAGAGTCTGTATCTCCAGTTATGTTACCAGAAAAAGCACGATTAATGCTTACTCAAGCAGATAATATTACTCAAGAAAGAGAAGCAGACTATAATAACAAAAATCTTGATTTGTATACTTATGTTTGTCGTAAAGAAGATAAGTTTCATATACATCAAGAAGTAAAAGGTATGATTGTACCAGACTCAGAGGGTTTTTATCCTTTAAATAAAAATCCATTTATTCCTTTACGATTTACTAGAATTGATGGTGAAGACTATGGTCGTGGGTTTGTAGAAGAATATATAGGAGATTTAAGAAGTCTTGAAGCTTTAACTAGAGCCATTGTAGAGGGTAGTGCTGCTTCTTCTAAAGTATTATTCTTAGTTAGACCTAACGGAACAACAAAACAAAATACATTAGCTAAAGCACCAAATGGAGCAATTGTACAAGGCGATGCAAATGATGTAACAACTTTGCAGGTAAACAAATTTAATGATTTTAGAGTAGCACAAGAAACTGGATTAAGAATTACTGAACGATTATCTTTTGCTTTCTTACTTAATTCTTCTGTACAAAGACAAGCTGAACGAGTAACAGCAGAAGAAATAAGATTTATGGCACAAGAATTAGAAAGTGCACTTGGTGGTACTTATTCTATTCTTAGTCAAGAATTTCAATATCCACTAGTTGAATTAATATTAGATAGGCTAGAGAAAAAGAAAAAGATGCCTAAAATGCCAAAAGATACAGTTAAGCCACAAATTGTAACTGGACTTGAAGCTTTAGGAAGAGGACAAGATTTAAATAAATTAGCACAATTTTTACAATATCTACAACCATTAGGACCAGAGACAATTGCGTCTAGTCTTAATGTTGATGATTATATAGATAGACTAGGAGCATCGTTAGGAATTGATACTGGAGGTTTAATAAAAACACCAGAGCAAAAACAAGCAGAACAACAACAAATGATGCAACAACAATCTATGAATAAACTAGAAGACACTATTTCTGGTATGGCACAAAAAGGTGCATTACCAATAACCGAGAAAGCAATCGAACAAGTACAGCAACAAACTGACCAAGGAGTTGAATAAACATTATGGCTGAACAATTAAATACATATCAAGGGGAAACTCAAGAAGACCCTAATTATCAACAAGAAATGGTAGAAAAAGCAGAAGCTGCAATACAGCCACCTGCTACAGAAGAAGTCCAAGATAGACCAGACTGGCTACCAGAGAAATTTAACACTCCAGAAGATATGGCAAAAGCTTATTCTGAACTGGAGCAACAGTTTCACTCAAGTCGAGAAGAAGACAATGAGGCAGCTTTGGAAAACAAAGATGCAGCTATTGATGAACTAGAAGCACACGGAATTGACTATAGTTCTATGTCTCAAGACTTTTGGGAAAAAGGTGGTCTCTCAGATGAGCAGTATGACCAACTAGAAGATGCAGGTATACCATCAGATGTGGTAGACTCATTTATAGATGGACAAATGGCTCTTGTAGACCAAACTAGGCAACAAGCCTATAACTTAGTAGGAGGAGAAGAATCCTATAAAAATATGATGGATTGGGCTGCAAATAACTTAACAGCAGATGAGCAAGAAGTATTTAACAGAACTGTTGATACTGGTAACCCTCAAGATGCTGTGTTTGCAATCCAAGGTCTCCATTCTCGTTATCGTTCTGGTGTAGGTGTCGAACCAAACCTTGTAAAAGGCGAGGTAGGCGATGCAACAGTAGGGAACTTTCAAAGTCTGGCAGAAATTACTGCAGCGATGTCTGACCCAAGATACGAAAAAGACCCTGCGTATAGAAGTCAAGTAGCTGAAAAGTTACGAAAATCTTCTGTACTCTAACTGTCGCAATGCGACACAAGTTACAAATACTAAAAGAGACTAGTATCTCTGACCCCTTGCGAGGGATAATCTTAGAGAACGAAACTTGCAGAACTTTGTAATAATAAATCAATATCAACTTGCTATAACTAATAAGGAGGATAACTATGGCTATGCAAGGTCAATCAAATCCTGCCTATGATGTGAGTAGATTAGGACAGACTAACCTTACTGGTGATGTTCGTGATTTGTTTTTAAAGCTGTATGCAGGAGAAGTTCTTACTGCATTTGAAGCAAAAAACATTATGATGCCTCTTATGAGGACTCGAACTATTACTAAAGGTAAGTCAGCATCCTTTCCATTCTTAGGTAGAACAAGTGCTGAGTATCACACCCCTGGCAATGAAATTACTGGTGGTAAGATACGAGCATCGGAAAGAATCGTAACAATTGACGATTTGTTAATCTCGGCTCAATTTGTGCCAAACATTGACGAGGCAATCAATCATTACGATGTAAGGTCGACATACAGTAAAGAGGCAGGAATTGCCTTGGCAACTGAGGCTGACAAAAACATAATTAGAACAGCACTAAAAGCTGCTCTAGCAACTAACGCAACAAGGGCTGCTGCTCTTGTTCAAGACTACAAAGCATTTTCTGAAGAAGACTTTACAGATAATGTGACTATCGGTTCTGCATCAGCAGATATTACAGACCCTGCTAAACTAGCAAAGTCTATCTTTGATGCAAAGAAAGAATTCGATAAGAAAAATGTTCCAACTGATGGTGCGTTTGTAGTATTACCACCAGACCAATACTATGCGTTATTGGATGTAACTGATGGTAATAAACTGGTCTATATGAATCGTGACTTTGGTGGTACTGGCTCAGTAGCATCTGCAGTTGTTCCACAAATTGCAGGTATGCCTATTTATATGTCTAACCACTTAGTAGTTGCTGATGTTATTGAAACATCTGGTGGCTCTAAAGGTCAGTCTAAAGGTAATAGACCACTTGCTAATACTGCAGGTTCTGGCAGAACTACTGCATATGACATTACTAATACTACTACAGATAGTGTTAACTTAGTTGACCTAGCTGCTAAAGTAAAAGGTCTAGTAATGACTAAAGATGCCGTAGCTACTGTTAAGCTTATGGACCTTGGAGTAGAAAGCGAGTACCAAATTAATCGTCAAGGTACATTGATGGTTGCTAAGTATGCAATGGGTCACAACATTCTTAGACCTGCTGCTGCTATCGCACTATCTGAAGCCTAATAATACTAACTAGGGGAGTCCAAAAGGACTCCTCTTTTTACTTGGAGAAAATATGTCTTGGAATAAACCACAAATAACAGAGGTAAGTGTTGGTCTTGAAATCAATGCTTATGCGTGTGCAGTACAATGAGTACTGCCACAAAGCGAGACCCTAAAAAATGGGCTGCAGCTAAAGCCAGAGCAAAAGCCAAAATGGGTGGTAAACACTCAGCAAGGGCTATGCAACTTGCAGTAAAATATTATAAAGATGCAGGTGGTTCATATTCTGGACCAAAAAAGTCAAACAATAAACTACGAAAGTGGGGTAGGCAAAAATGGCAATATGCAGGTAAAAAAGGTGAATCAAGGTATTTACCTAAGAAAGCGATTGCTGCGTTATCGCCATCCGAAAGGGCAGCGACTAATCGGAAGAAAAAAGCAGACACAAGGGCAGGAAAGCAATTTAGTAAACAACCAAAATCAATCTCAAACAAAACTAGGAGGTACAGAGTATAATGCCAAAATTAGACGGAAAAAATTATTCCTACACTAAAGCAGGAAAAGAACAACATAAAAAAGATAAAGCAAAGAAAAGTGGTCTATCTGCTAAACAAAAAACTTTGCCAAAACAACTACAAACAAAAATTATGGCTTCTAAAAATAAGCCAAAACAAAAAACCAATTCTGGTATGAGAAAGTATAGAATATGATTACTTACATTCTTGTATCAACATTATTATGGGTGGTGTTCTAATGGCAATTACAAAAAAAACTGGTCTATCTATACCACAAAAAAATGCCTTAAAACGACACAGCAAACATCATACTGCAAAGCATATGGCTAGTATGAAAAAAGATATGATGGCAGGAATGTCATTTACAGCTAGTCATAAAAAAGCAATGAAGAAAGTGGGAAAATAATGGCTAGGACACCTGCGTGGCAACGAAAAGAGGGGCAAAACCCAAAGGGAGGACTTAACGCAAAAGGTCGTGCATCTTATAACAAAAAAACTGGTGGTAACTTAAAAGCACCAGTAGGAGGTGCAGCAGATACTCCACAAAAAAAGAAACGCAAAGGCTCTTTCCTAGTAAGGATGGGGTCTTCTGCAGGACCACTAAACAAAGATGGGAAGAAGACGAGATTGAAGCTCTCACTAGAAGCTTGGGGGCACTCTGGTGATAAAGCATCAGCAGTAGCAAAAGGTCGAAGACTTCTTGAACAAGCAAAAAATGCAAAAGAAAGGAATAAAGCATAATGGCTCTGACAACAACAACTAAATTAGAAGCAATAAATACAATGCTCTCAGCTATTGGTGAGAGTCCAGTTAACTCACTTACTTCTGGTTTGGTTGATGCAGAACAAGCTGAAACTATTCTTAACTCTGTAAATCGTGAAGTGCAGTCTATGGGTTGGTCTTTTAATACTGACCTAAAAAGACAGTTTGTGCCAGATACAAATAAGCAAATACAAATACCATCAAATATTTTAAGAATTGATATGGCTCAAGATAAAACTGATAAATTAGAACTTGTACAACGAGGAACAAAATTATATAATAGAGCATCTAGTTCATTTTTTATGGATGATGATATTACACAAGTTTTAATGAATGCAGTAGTATTATTAGACTTTGAAGATTTACCAGAAGCTGCTCGTAGATATATAACAATAAGAGCAGCCAGAATTTTCCAAGACAGAGTTGTTTCTTCTAATGATTTACATATTTATCAAGAGAGAGATGAATTAATGGCATTAGTAGAATTAAAAGACTCTGACAACCAAGTGCTAGACACCACCATATTTGATAACTATTCTGTAGTTTCTGTTCTTGATAGAACTGGTGGGGGTGTCTTGTAATGGCTTTAGTATCTGCATCAATCCCAAACCTTATCAATGGTGTATCTCAACAGCCTCCATCTCTGCGTCTTAAAACTCAAGCAGAACTACAAGAGAATGGTTTTTCAACTGTTGTAGATGGTTTAAAAAAACGACCTAGTAGTGAACACATAAAAACTTTGTCTAATGTTCCTACAAATATAGATAGTGGTTTTATTCATACAATTCGTAGAGATGAAAATGAGTTTTATATATTAGTAATAACAAATAATGTATTAAAAGTATACGACAAAAATGGGTTAGAACAAACAGTTACAGAAAGTCCAACTGGAGCAATAAGTTATCTTAGTGGATTAACTGACCCATCAAAAGAATTAACTGCAACAACAATAGCTGATTTTACTTTTATTGTTAATAAAAATAAAGTAGTAGCAAAAGATACAACAAATAAATCACCACAAAGACCAGAAGAGGCTTTGTTTTATGTAAGGCAAGGTGATTATAAAACGGACTTTACCATAAGAGTAAAATATCAAGGTACAACTTATTCAGCTAGTAAAACAACTTTAGATAGTTCTAACGCAGCAAACCAAGGCGATGTAAGAACTAATACTATTATGTCAGATTTAGCAACAACTCTTACTGGAGTTTTACCTGCAGGATTTACAACAGAATTATTAGATAATGTTTTTTATGTAAAAAGAGATGATAATGCTGCATTTGAAGTAGAAGCTTCTGATTCTAGAGGTGATACTTTTATTTATGCATTTAAAGGACAGACAGCTAACTTTGATGATTTACCACCAAGAGGTAAAGAGGGATTTCTTATAGAAGTTATAGGTGACAATGAAAAAGGACAAGATGATTATTATGTACAACTTAGTGACCCAGATGGTAATGGTCAATTAGTATGGAAAGAAAGAGTAGCACCAAACTTAGAAATTAATTTTGATAAAACAACAATGCCTCATCAACTTATTAGACAAGCTGATGGAACTTTTTTATTTACACAAGCATCTTGGAAAGATAGAAAAGCAGGTGATGATGACACAAACCCCTTTCCATCTTTTACTGGTTTTAAAGTAAATGATTTATTCTTTCACAGAAATAGACTAGGAATGCTATCTGATGAAAATGTTATTCTTTCAGAAGTTGGCGAATACTTTAATTTCTTTCAAAATACTGTAATTACATTTGTAGATTCTGCTCCTATTGATGTAGCAGTCTCAAATAACCAAGTGTCAATTCTTAGACACGCAGTACCATTTTCCGAACAATTATTATTATTTTCTGACTTGACTCAGTTTGTTTTAAGAGCAGAACAATTTTTAGCCCCAGATACAGTTTCTATTGATGTAACGACACAGTTTGAGGCTAGTCTAAGAGCCAAGCCAGTAGGGGCAGGTAAATATGTTTTCTTTCCAACTAATAGAGGTAAGTTTTCTGGTGTACGAGAATACTTTGTTGACAATTCATCAAACACAAACACAGTTAATGATGCTGCTGATATTACTGCTCACATCCCATCTTATATTCAAGGCGAAGTTATTTCACTTAAAGCATCATCCAATGAAGATGCATTATTACTTCTTACTGATGATTCTGCTGACACTCTTTATGTATACAAGTATTATTGGAGTGCCACAGATAAATTACAATCAGCTTGGTCAAAATGGAAATTTAATGGAAGTTTATTGAATGTCGATTTTAACTTGTCAGAAATTTTTATTTTAATTAAAAGAGGAACAGATGTTTGTTTAGAAAAAATAAATTTATCTAAAGATGAAGCAGTTGATGTAACAGATGCTAATCATCCTATTCTATTAGATAGACGAGTAAAATTAACAAATGGTGGTACAACTACTGTACCTTATACAGATTCAAATACTATTTTTGTTAGACAAGACGGACAACAAATAACACAATCTCAAGTAGCAACTGCTTTAGCTGCTAATAAAGTTGTTTATGCAGGTATACCTTTTACATTTAAATATGAGTTCTCTGAACAAGTAATTAAAAGAGACAATGCTCCAATAACTATTGGTAGGTTGTCAATTAAGAACTGGAACATTGTATATAACGATAGTGGTTTCTTTGAATGTAAAGTAACACCAGATAAACGAACAGCAAAAACTAGGCGATTTACTGGTAGAAATATTGGTAGCTTGAACAATGTGATAGGAAAGGTGTCAATAGATAGTGGTACTTTTTCTTTTCCAGTTTTATCTAGAGCAGACTCTGTAAAAGTTGAGATTGAAAGTAATAGCTTTCTCCCTTGCATATTTCAGTCTGCTGAGTGGGAGGGGTTCTATACTCTGCGTTCTAGGAGATTGTAATGGCTCACTACAGACCAAGTTGTCTTGAGGATATTAACAGACTAGCCCCAGATGTAAGACAAGCAGATAGAGATGAAGTAATGGCATCTCACGGATTAGAACCTTTACCTGCTTTGGCTTATTGTATGGGTTCATCTGAAGAATCTAATACAATGATTGATGATAATAAGGACATTATAGGAATGTTCGGTGTAGCTAAGTTCGGTGAACTTGGTGTTCCGTGGATGTTGTCTAGCGAAAGAATTTATCAAAAGAAAATAGCCAGACAGTTTCTTATTCAAAGTAAACAATGGATTGACTCTACTATGTTAAGGTATATGATACTAACTAATTTTGTTAGTGCTGATAATACTAAAGCAATAAAATGGTTAAAGTACTTAGGATTTTCTTTTGTTAATTTAGATAAAGAACACGGAGTAGGTAAAAAACCATTCTATGAATTTATAAAAATAAGGAGTTAATTTATATGTGTTTTGCAGCAATTGGTGTAGCATTAGGAGCACAAGCAGGAACAGCAGCAGCGACTACTTTAGGTATTACTGCAGTTAGTTCTGTGGCTTCAATAGGTATGACACTCTTTCAAGGTTATCAAGGATACCAAGATAAAAAAGCAGCAGCACAGTTTCAGCAACAACAGTTTGATGCAAATAAAGTCCTTGCACAACAAGCTATGCTTACTGAAAGCAGAGGAATTATAGAAAGACAAAGACAAGAAGATTTAAGAGCATCTCAGCTATTAAGAGAAAATAAAATTAAAGAGGCTCAGACTATGGGTACTTTCTTGGCAGCAGGAGGAGACTCTGGTGTTGCAGGTCTTTCAGAAGTTTTACTACTTGCTGATATAGAGAGAATGTCACTTAACAACGAGCAGACAATTAACAGAAACTTTGAATATGTAAATAAAGACTTACAAAATAAAAATGAGGGTATTTATCAGAAAGCTATTGGAAGAATACAAAGTGTACCTCAAGGAGTTATGCCTAGTCTTACAAATACAATTATCGGTACTGGATTACAAATAGGAGGAGATTTATTTGCAGGTTATGATAAATATATGGAAAGAACTGGTGGATATTTACCAGATGTATATAATACTGGAGGTAAATAGATATGGCTAGAACAATTGTAAATAGAAGAAACTTAGCAAATTTTGGTGGTAACATACAACCTGCAGCTAC
>CEUF01067099.1_pt1 | contig 13501 bp, 1 predicted proteins | sample 531461 | NCBI WGS metagenome assembly CEUF01 (sample SAMEA2623350, study PRJEB7988) | marine metagenome | biome: marine biome (ENVO:00000447); feature: surface water layer (ENVO:00002042); material: "saline water (ENVO:00002010), including plankton (ENVO:xxxxxxxx)" | depth 5 m | reverse complement strand
TTCTTTTTATTTATAGTGGTTCATCAATCAAAGTCCAAATACTCTAAGTGCACCTGTAGATCTAAGACCCCTTACTGAAGGATCTCCAAAGTATTTTCTTTGTATGGTTGGGAAGGTTGATAATCCTGCATCAACTGTTAATCCTGTCACACCAATAGAAATTGGGTTTGATGAACGTTTAAGATCATTTCCATACAATCTTCCCCAATGGAACTCACCAACAGAGGTTGTAATACCAATATTGCCAGGATCAAAGAAACCTTCTGTATTAATACCAGCGATTGAGGCATTACTATTTGTATGTAAATGAACAGTTACTAAACCGATTGCTCCATTCGTATGAGGTGGGAATTGAACAATGTAAATGTTATCAAGGAAGGTAGTTCCAATACCCACTGTTCCACCCGCATTTGTTCCGAATACAGATTGTGTTCCATCACCTACAGATGTTTTATTTACGAAAATAGGGTAACCTTGCTTAAGAAGGTTTGCTTGTTGAACCACTAATTGATTATCTTTATTTTTAGTAACTGCATAGTAGAAAATCTTAAGTGCAGAAGGATTAGAACCTCGTGTTGTTTGTTGAATTCCTGTAATTATACCAGTGAAACCTTGAACATTTTCAATAGTTGTAATTTTTTCAGTTTCATATACAGGATCTTCTATGATAACTTGTGGTGGATTTGATTGAGAATATCCAAAACCTGCATCAGTAATTGTTACACTACTATCAATCGATCCATTGACTACACTAATTGTTGCTGTTGCAGTTGTTCCAATACCCACTCCAACTACAGGAGGACTGCTTATCTTAACACTAACTGTGCCACTATAACCTGATCCTGCCTCTGTAATATCTAAATCCGTAATAGTTCCTGTAGCACTGACTATCGCTGTTGCTGCTGCACCTACATTAGTAGTCTCACCATTTGATATGAGTGCATCAACTTTAGTGTCACCTGCTTGATTATATCTATCTTTTTCAAATAAGAATGAAGTTGCGTCATCAACAAAAATACCATCATCATTTCCTGTGCCTGGACCATTTGTAGTTGTTAAATCTCCAATTATTTTTGCAGTAGGATAAATTTGTGGTTCAAGAGATGATCTTGTTTTTGGTATTATTTCTCCATTGATTATAATATCTACCTTTTGTTTTTCAAATCTTACAGGTTTTTCATCATTGACATTTATTCCACGACCTGTATATACGTCAGTTTCTATTTGATCTGCACCTAATATTTGTTTGACAACACGATTAATTTCTTGAGTTGAATTATCACCAAGAGTTGATATACCAATGACATCATTTCTTAACACTCTAAATTGATCACCTGTTTTTATTTCTTCTTGAATATCTTTAATTTCAACATCAACTCCCTCTTGTCCTTTATAGAAGAAAATATCTACATGATCATGATCGTTTAAATCAGGACCTGACTCTGGACTTGGTGGTTCTTTAAATGTGAAAGTAGATCCACCCTCAAATTGATATGAAATGCCAGGTTGTTGTAATACACCATTTACAAAGATGAGTAAAACAGCATCAAGATCAATTAATTGTGATTGAGTATTTGTCTCGTCTTTTTCAAAACTTAAAATTTGTCCGTTAAAGAATAATGGGAACCTAACTCTTGATCCATCTTGTAAATTCTTAATATCATCAATATAATCAATTTCACCAAATTGCCAAGATGAGAATTTATCCCTAAAGGTATCAATTACTTCTAATTCAAATTCTTGTATTGGTTCAGTTAAATGTGCAGCAGTTACTAATCCAACTGGTCTGAATTTATCTCCCCTCTTAAATGAGTGACCTGGTCTAGAAATTTTAAATTTACTTATTTCAAATAATGTAGATCCAATACCAACTGTTGTAGATGATGCACCAACCTCAACATCAACAAGTAAGTTTACACCTGTATCGGTTGTAGTTCCAATTCCTATTCTTGAAATACCCTCTACCTCAAGATTTTCATAGATTGGTTCTGGAATAATCAGTTCAGGATTAACATAACTTGTTCCAGCGGAAACAATATTAAATGCTAAAGTTCCTCCCAAACCAACAGTCGCAGTTATGTTTGCACCTGTTCCACCACCACCACCTTGTCCAACAAAAATTGTTACTGTATTTGTTGTTGTAGCTGTTATATCAGTAACTATACCAGCGATAGGATCTCCATTAGGACTACTTGTGATTGATACTGATCTTGGATATGGATGGTTTCCAAAGAAATTATCTTTAGAGCACTTAAATACAATTCCACCAGTGTCAATACCAATTTTGTTACTGGTGGTTAAATTATGATTTGGTATAGTTAATATTAAATTACCTGTATGTGAAATATAATTTGCATCAGTTGCTGTGTAAGAAGAACCGTTAAAATTACCTAATTTTATAGATCCAATACCTGCACTTACAAATCTATGCTCATAAGCAATATCTGTAACACCAATTGAAACCGTTGCTCCACGATATCCTGATCCAAAAGTATTATCTGAGAAGAACTCTATAGCATTACCACCACCCTGATAAGTATGTGGTATGGTGCTTGCACCTGCTTGAACCTCAAATGTTCTCTCTGAGACAATACCTACAACAAATAAAGGTCTTTCATGATCTTGGAAGATTGAAGTTGTAACACCGACATATCCACCACCACCAATTGTTTTAACTGCGTCAGTCGTTGCTGAAACAAAGGTATGTACATATTGGTCAGATGGAGAAGATGCACCAACATTTACTCTAAATGTATTTGTAGTTACATTACTTACAGTTAAATATTGACCTGATGCAGGATCAGAAGGACGAGGATAAGGATGGTTAGTTGCATTTCCATCTTTATCACAAGTGAATACTATTGAATTATCGTCAAGTATTACAGCATCACCATTGACCAATCCATGATTTGCGATTGTTAATACTAATACACCAGTTGCTGGATTATATGTCGCATTAGTTGGTGTTCCAACAACAGTTTTTGGACATTTAAATTCAAGATCTTTTAAGTGAACTGTACTTGGTCTATTTGGTGCAAAACCGTGTACCTTCTCTGTTGTAACTGTTATAATTCCACTAATATTATCATAAGAAGCGGTTTGGATTCCTAAACTAATTCCAGATGTTGTTCCAATACCAACTACATCAGTAATTTCACCATCGGCATTTTTAAATAATGATGCTTTAGCACCAACTAGTGGAGCGTACCCAAGACCTGGTGTTGATGCAAGTGATACAATAATACCACCTCTGGGCACTTGGTTTTGATTAATATCAAAGTCAGATACTATAAACTGTCCATTTTCAGACTTGATACCAGTAAACTGCACAGTTGAAATACCAGCAGTTGTATCTGCTATGATGTTATAATTACCGTCAGGGTTATTAGATGTTGATGGTTGTTGGAATATTCCATTTATGAATAATACACCATTACCTAAACCTATGCCAGCAGATGTATTTGCACCACCTACTGTTAGTGAATATGTTTTACCTATACCAGTGAAGTCATCAGACACATCATCAAACAACATATTAGTTGTATAATTTTGTCTTAAGAATGTTCTACCACTAAAGGTTGCTTTCACAAATGGTAAATTAGTATCTGCTCTTCTTGATCTTTGATTTCCCTTTGGTGGTTCTATGAAATGAACAGTGCTTCCAATAATATTAAATGAACCTCTATGAATTCTCGCAACATCATTTTGTGAGTGTGAAGTTGCAGGTATTCCCAAAACACCCCTCTTGACTTTAACAACAGGTAATGTACTAATACCAAGAGATACATCAGTGGCATCATTTATTGTACCTTGAGGTAAACTAGCGAAACCAACACTTTCAATCGCCATAAATTCGTTATTTACCCTTAAAACATCAGTTGGATTAATTGAACTTATTCCACTTAATACAAATTGTGAAGTTCCTGCTCCAATATTTGCATCTAAGGTATGAGAAATTTTAGTGAATGTTATTGGTTGTTGTACAACTCCATCTAAACCAATTATGGTTTTGGTAAGTTGTTTTGTCATTGTTAACTTATGAGCGTTACCAGCACCAAATCCAGTTACATTAATAGGTTGTCCTGATGCAACATATTCAGGTCGAGAATATAATTTTATATTATTCTCATCTACTGCTCTTGCATAAACCGTTGATGGTAATAAAGTTGTAACCACTCCAGCAACATTTGTTGTTGCACCAATTGATATTGCTGTTCCTGCAACACCAATGAATGTTGAGTCTGGTGTATAAGTCAATTCCTCATTTGTATTAAAGAAATGATTTGGAATATTAAATGTCTCACTTACACCTAAACCTGTGGACGTAGTTGAAGATGGAACAAATGATTTTTCATAAATTGGTATATTTTTGTACCTAAGATCAAATTTTGTTTTATTCGCTCTATTTCCCTCTAACCCATCGAATGTATCTAAGAAAAGTTTTTGAGTAATAGGTCCATATTTAAGATCATTTGGTGTATTATCAAAATCACTCTCTGTATAGAAAATCTGGTTGAATGATTGAACTTCGATAAGTGATGTAAAGTTAGAATCTGGATAAAATTTAAGATCAATATTATTACCATTAACTTCACCACCAAAAGTTCCAATACCAGAAGTTGATCCAATTGAAACAAATGGATACTGCACAGTCAATACATCATTTTCATCACGAATTGTTATAATTTGATGCACTGCTGATGTTTGACCAGTAGAAACTCTAACTAATGATTTTGCACTTGTATCAAAATCTTTAAATATCGAGGCATATGTAATAACAGAATTAGTACCAGTCTCATAGTTTGATTGTAATCTAGCACTTCTTTCAGCACCTGCTGGTTGTCCTATTGCATTAAATCTATAAGTACCAATTCCTGCTGTTGTTGTACCAAGTCCAACTATATTTGAACGTGTCTCAAAATCATTCGCTCTGTCATTTATTATTTGTAATTTAATTAAATCATTTTCAAATTTTGCAGTTATGATACCAACTGCACTATTACTTGCTGCTAAATTTTTATCAATGTAAATTTGTGATAATGAAGTGTTTGTTCCATCAAAATCAATAATTACTTCGTTATAATTTACATCTTTTGATACTTTATCTTCAACATATACAGTTGCATAACAAGCATTAAAATCTGTTTTATCAAATTCAGCAAGAGTTGTTGTAACGTTTCCAGTGCCACTAGGTGCATTTTTATTAATACCAAATAATTTTGTATTACCTATTATATTTGTAGCACTACTTGTTTGGGTAATATCAGGATTTATTTTAAGAATTTTTAAATCATGATCTTTTGTAAATTTATCAACAGGTTCAAATAGTAAGTTTTTAACATTTCCTGATGTTATATCTGTTTTAAAGGATCCGAGTCTTACATTTGTAAAATCAGTTGATTTTTCAAATAATATTATTTTAGTTTGATCTGTTAATACAACTAATTCTGTAAATTGTGCATCATTAGTATCTGGATCTACAATTTGTATTAAATAGTTCCCTAATTCTGCTGTTACTTGATCTAAAATCGTATCATCATTCGCAAAACCAACACTTGAAAATTTGTCAGAAATATCATCATGAACTAAAACACGATTAGATATACATCTTGTGAAATCAGTTAATACTTTATTAGAAAAAAGTAATTGTTTAGATTTAAGATTTTTATTAACATCTTCCAATACATTAAAATCTTTTACAAAATCAAAATTATTTGTAGCATCAACTCTCCTTGGATCATTGATTAAATCAATTATCAAATTTGATACAGCTTCGATTGTTGTTCCAATTCCAACTCTTACATTATTTTTTACCTCTGTATCAGAAAAATTCTTTAATCCAGATGGATGAACTAAACGGTTAACAGGATTTACTAATTGATCCCATACGATAGGACTTTTAATTGAATATGATAAATTTTGATAATAATCATTATCTGGTATGACTTGGAAATCTTCACTTAATTTTCCAGTATCATCTAACCAACCGTATTCCTGTCTGCTTGAAAAATCAATATCAAATTTTGCTTTATTTTCATTTAAAGAAATAATTTCTGCAGAAGTTCCACTTATGTTACCAGAGATACGATCTGTATTTTTAATTATTGTTAATCCATCAACTTTTACATAGTCATCTCTTATTTCAACAATTGATAAATCACTTTGTACACCATTTACATTAAGATTCTCACCTAAATCAAATTGACCTCTATTTTGAATAGGTCTGATATCTGGATACTTATTTTTATTGATTAGAATAGCAAAACCAGATTGGAAAGTTTTTGCAACACCAGGATTCGTTGTTAATCCAGCAATACTAAATTTAAGTTTAGATGGAGTTCCCTTTATATAATCTACTACTTTAAAGAATTGATAATTATAATTTTCTGAATTAAATCCATCACCCTGTATAACAGTTGTACCTATACCAACACCACCCTGTGTAGATACTCCAACTTCTCCTACTCGTGATATTCCTTCTACAAATACATCATCATTAATTGCGAAAGGTTCAGTTGGAAAACCATTAGTTGGTGTTTCTAAGTAACAAGTAACAATTCCACTAAGACTGGTTTCAACAGAATTTATTCCAACTCCATTAGAATTATTGATTGCAACTACTCTGTGTTGTATTGAGTCTAAACCATTAATTGGAGCGATCACATTAACATCTGATATAGTTTGATTTGGTGCAACTGCCTGTAATGAACTGTTATTTACGACAATGTTTTTAACAGGATTAAAAACTAATAAATCTGGAGCACTTGTATAATCTAATCCACCACTTACTATTTCCACTGATGTTACGACATCTAAATTATCAATATTAACAATCGGAGGGATAAATGCCTCTGGACTTAATGTTTTATCCGATGAATATTCATAACCAATATCTAAAATTCTACTTTTCTTTATCTTACCAACATCATTTGATGAAACTTTTATATTAGCGTCTACACCTGTTTTACTTTTTACAGATTTAAATTTAGGAATTCTTTTGAAGTTAAATCCAGAGGAAATAATTCTAAAATCTTTTATAGTTCCTGAAACATTTTCTGATGATGTTGAGTATTCAATTTTATCACAGTCTGTATCATCATATTTTAAAAACTCTGGTTCTAAAGGTGAAAAATCAAAGGTTTCATCAGTAACATTAGAAATTTTATATTTACCATTGTAAGCACTATCAATGAATAAGATTTCATTATTATTTTCAACATCTGTATCAGTTGTACTTATAAATCCACCTTTTGATAGTCCATAATATAATTTTGTTGGTGAAGATTCAGTAAATTTTATACTTAATCTTGCACCCTCTGGATCAGTATTATTAGTGCCAATACCAATGGTTCCAACTCCTACTACATTAAAATTATTCGAGTCAATAGAACTATTATATTCATTGGTTAAATTTTGATCATAGTATATTTTAAAATCAAATCCTGCTAATGAAGTGCTTGAAATTCCAAATGTTAATTTTTGATTTTTTACAACCTTAATTTGTGGGTTAATTGGTGCAATAGACTGATTACCACCAGTTCCAGCTGTGATAGGAAGTAAATTAACTGGAGTAACAGTAACATCCTTTAATGTTTTACCTAGTTGGAAATATCTATCGTTAATTCTATATACAAAATAGGCTCCAGTTCCTAAACCAGTTGCATTACCATCATAAAAAACTTTATCTGCAGTTTTAAATCCATGATTCTCAATATCAATACGATTAGTTTCTACATCACTTGATACAAAATCGATAGGATTTATAATTAATTTTTCAAATTCTGAATTATATCTAACATCAATTGGTGTTGTTGTACCTATACCAACAGATATATTAGGCAACACTGTTATATCTACAGTATCACCATTTCTAAGATTATGTGTAGTAGTTCCTGCAGCAGCAACTTTTGTTGTGACAGTGCTTATAATTTTATCAAAATCACCAGTTACTTGTGTATTCTGTGCTGTAAGTTTATATAAATTAGTTCCAACACCAGTTACTCCTCCATTATTGAAGAAAAATAAACCTTCAGTTGTATTACCAACACCTGCAGCTGTAGTAACAATCCCTATATGATCTTCGTCTTTTTTAATGATAAACACATCAGTTGTTGTTTGTCCTTGAAAAGGTAATGTAAACGTATCAGCTGGAGAGGTAGTTGGTGAAACGTTAAATTGAGAATTAGAACCATCAATATCAGATGTTGATAAACCGACTTTTTGTCCTGTCTTGAATGGATGATTTGGAATGCGTATGGTTCTTGGTACAAGACCTACTTCTGTTTTAATATCTCCTATAAATGTATCTACTCTTTGACCAATACCTGTTGTACCAACACCTACAGATTGTTTAGCGTTAAAAAATATAATATCATTTCTACTAGATTCAAACTTCTTTGTCCTAACAGGTATAGTAAAACTATTTGTTAATGAATCAATGCTAGAACCAAAAGTATGAGCAATACCTGAATTTCTGAATACCCTTATTGCTTTATTTCTATTGAAAATATTAAGAACTTTTAGTGTTTCTCTATTGTTTCCTTCACCAATTCTTAAGGATCCCCCGATTGTAATATTATTTGGTATTTCATTAACAAATATATCTTCTACGACACCATTTACATTACCAACTCCCATAGATTTTGCTAATCCGACAGACACTGTTGATAATCCTGCATTAAATGATCCTGTCAAATTAACTATAGTTGTGCTCAATCCAGAGACGGATACTGCATCTTGATTATCTATTTCTACGAATGGTAGATAATTAACTTGAACTTCTCTGTCAGAATTCCAAACAAATACTGCATTATTAAATGAACTTAATGAAGTTTCTATCTTAGATATTCCAATGCCAACAATATCAGAAACCTCTGCACTAAATCCAGAACCTTCTGTATCAGTATTATCAAAATCAGTAAGATCACCAACTTTATAACCAGCACCACCATCTAAAATTGTGATATTATCAATTATTCCACTATGAACTGATTCTATATTTGTAATTTGTTTGATTTCCTCATAAGACTCAATAATAAAATCATTATCAGCAAATTTTTCACTTACATTATAAGGATAAGTATTTCTAATCAAATTAGAATTATTAAAATCAAAATCTTGATCTAATGCTAGATTATCCTCTATGAAAGGAGATCTATATGTATTTCCTATAAAGTATGGATAGACTGACTCTAGTTTATTAGATGAACTTCCTACTTCTACGGTTGTAAAATAAGCATAAACACCATTTGGAAATTCAGGTGTTTTACAAAATCTACCATTATGAATATCTAAATCACCATTGTTATCAAAGATATAATCATTTACAAAAAACCCTTCAGTGAACTGTGTAGGTCTATTAAAGACTTTGGTTTTGTCTTTTTTATAAGACGATTTAATAATTACAAGATCAGAGTTAATATTATCAGGATCTTCATAACCAAATGGTCCATATATTGGATTTCCATCGTATGCCCATCCAATTATTGGTGAATGATTCTCTATTTTATCAAATTCATCATTTGGTTTCAAACTAAAAGTATCAGGTTCAAAGATTTTTGCAGTATCCTGTGAATAACCAAGTAAGTTAAATGATAGTTTAGATGTTTTTTGCTCTAAATTAGTATCTCCAAATCTTTGATTGTTGTTAACATTTAACCCACGTACTCTTGCCTGTAATTTAGCATTCATACCAGAAGATGTAACCTTTACTCTTGTGGTGAGACTACTATACCCTATACCAGCGTTAATTACAATTGCATCTGTTATCTGTCCATTTGTAATTACAGGTCTTACAATCGCTCCTGTGCCCTCTCCAGTTGATATTACCTCAACATCTGGTAGTGAATTATACTCAGATCCTTGATTTGCTACAATGACATCAGATATTTTACCATTTACAATAATTGGTCTTAATTCTGCATTTTTACCATTAAGTATTTCAATTTTTGGATTAACTTGATGATTTAATATGGTTGATCCATAATCAGTTCCTTTTTCATACAAGTATGATCCAATGATATTTCCAGTTACCAATGGAGTGATATTGATTGTTCCTGTAACATTTGTTCGATAAGTTACCTGTACATTTACCTTAATTTCAGGATATGTAAATGTTTGATAACCTGTACCAGTTGATCCTAAACCAACAAATTCACCTCTATTAAAATTATCTTCATTTGATGCTAGTTTGAATGAATTATCATCTATTTTTAAAACATGGTAAGATGTAGTTGTAGATAATCCTTGAATATTTTTTGGAGTAGTTGATCCTAATCCTACTGTTGGAGAATACTCGATGACATCTCCATGATTAAATCCATGATTTGTAAAATTAATTGTATTGTAAGTGGTTGATATTCCAGCTGGATTAACTCTTAATTTTCGATGTTGATATCCAGAACCTGAGTTTAAAACTTTAACATCTAATAATGTATTAACTGATTCAGTTCTAAATTTGTGAATACCTGCTGACTGTGTATCAGTTGCTATACCGATTGTATTAATACCTGCTATACCAGATAAAGCATCACTTTCTGTATTAAAAATTCTTATTGTTCTAGGATTAACTACTCTTACAAAATATGGATCACCATCAGATAAAGTTCCATTAATTAGATTTGTAGTTTCATATGCAGTTCCTATTCCTAGTGAAGGATTTCCCTCATTTCTGTAAAATATTTTTTGACCATTCGCTAAATTATGATCATCATCAAAAGTTATTGTTTCATTAACTATATCTAAACTTCCACCAAAAAATAAATTTCTACTATCAAAAAATAAATCTCTAAACCTTGCACCTAAAATAGGTTGAAGCAAACAACCAGATCCATTACCACCAGTTAATGATATATTAGTAACTGACTCAATATCAAAATCTTGAGGATCAACAAATATTTTTTTAACACTTCCCTCTATAATAGGTTCAACTAAAGCAGTTGTTCCAGCACCTGCTTCTACCTGAATAACGGGAGGGTTTACTACATCGTAATCAGTACCACCATTTTGTAAATTAACCTGATCTATTGGACCATAATAAATTAAATCATCTGAATATGGGGATTGTATTTGTACACCATCAATTAAAATACCTATATTATTAAAGGGTCTTTCTTGTTTAGATGCTACAAATAAATTCTGTGATAATGGAATCTTACGTAAAATTTTATTTGAACTTAATTTTCTATTTGAGTGTTTTTGTAATACAAAATTATGATTAGTTGTTGATGATGAACCTACTTGTAATTGTATTGTGCTTGCAGTACCAATTTGACTTCTAGAATTATAAAATGCAAGACTTGTAACTTTTTGTCCTGTAGGAACTGGTTGAGGATCTACAAAATAAACTCTTCCAGTGTCTAATCCAACAATAGGATCACCATCAGGTAAATAAACTACTGCATCACCTTCAATAAATTTAATATCTCTTGGTTGATTATTATTGTCTTTTGCAGTTACTGCAAAATTTATAAAACTGAATTGATTACCTGTGGCACCCTCTAAAACTGTTGTTCCAACACCCAAGAAAGATTCTTTAATGATATTGGTGCTGATATCATAATCAGGTAATGAATTGGAAGCAACATAACCATCTGTATCACCATCTGTATAAACATTCAATACGTTTGCTATAATTTTATCATTTCCCTCATCAAATTCTACGCCACTACTACTTGCTTTTTCTATTACACGACGAATATCATACTCTTGACCACTCACCAATCCTTGTTGTCCTGTAACAGTCGATAGACCAGATACATTAATTGAATTATCAGAGTTAATATCTGCGACTATAAAGGTTGCTTGAACATCTTGACCATTTCTTCTTAGTAATTCAAAAAGATCACCTTTCTTGATAGATGATTTATCAATTTTAGTATTCAAAATGAATGGATCTGCATCATTTTCAATTTTAAATCTTGAACTTGTATTATACTTCCATGAATTAGCAAAAATTTCTTTGTAATTAGATTTGTTATTAAATATTTTTTCACCAACATTTTTAGAAAATATATTTTCACCCTCTGAGACTAATTTAATATCAGATACTTCAACTAAATCTGATAATACTCCAGTTATTCTTAAATCTACTCTTTTCGATAAATCTCCATTTTCATATCCAAAAATAGTTTCATTTGCTCTTATATCATCTGCTTTTTTTATTTCTTGATTGATACCAGTGCAACCAAAAAATTGATTAATTGATTTAGAAGTATAATTAATCGTATTTGATCCACTGATTATAGTTCCTGTAGTGCCAAAACCTACTGTTGAGTCAACAGAAATAATTGAGGAATTTATAGATGAAGACTCTAATGTTTTTGTTCTACCTGGTATAGTAAATACCCCCTGTATCAAATCTCTATCACTAAATCCTACGAATAATGACATTTTAAAGAAAGATTTGCCACCTCTAGTAAATATTTCAACTTCAGAAACAGATGCATTTGTATCAAGATCGTTAGATTTAAAGATTGTTTGTCCAATTAAATTTTGTGGTAAACCACCAGGAGTTACAACATCTGCAACTATAACTTCTCTTCTTATAAATTCTGAACTTGATGGTTTAATTAAATTATTCTCTAAATCTAATATTTTTGCTTCAACACCATATAATACTTTGAATAATATTCTTATTGACTCTTCAACACCTTTTGATTGGTAAAATGATCTTGCAAATTTAATAAAATTACCAACATCTAATGTTTCTGTAAAATCATTTTTTTCTAAACCTGGTAAAAATGTTTTTTTGAGTTTTTTAAAAAATTCTTGTATGAATAATACAGATAAATTTGTAACTGATGAATTATTATCGTGACTAGCCGCTGATGTTTCTTCAAATTTTAATTTTTCTTTATTAACCTCTAGTAATGATGAAGATATACCAACATTATAACCTGTGATACCACTAAACCCACGAATACAACCAGTGAATGAATTTGTTGTTATTCCAGTGTATGAAATTATTTCATCATCAATTTTTAATAGTCCATATTCTTTAGGAAAACCTTTAGTGCTAGAAACATTGATGGTTTTATCGGAAATATCAACTGATGAAGTAATTGTAGTTACACCAACTACAACTTCAGGAACGAGATTGTCAACCTTAAGATATTGGTCAAAATTATTAATTAAATCACCAGAACCCCCTTGAAATTCTTGTGAGATATAATATTGTTTGAAAAATTCTGAAACATTTGGAAAATCAGAGAGAACAAACTCAGGTAACTGATTTTCAATAATCGTGTTAACTTTTATTCTTTTGTCAATTTGTGACATAAATTATTTCCTCTCTAAATCTCCATTTGAGTAGCTAGAGGTATAATAATCTCTTGTAAATATAATACCTGATACATCTTCTCCAGAAGCAATAACGTCCTTAACCGTATTTATTGTGCTTTTAGAAACAGCAAAATTAAGGTATAAATCTTTTAGTCCAACAACATCATTTGATTCAGGGAATGCTTGAATTTCAATAATATTATTTTGAGAGTTTGTAGAT
>CEUF01026939.1_pt1 | contig 13654 bp, 10 predicted proteins | sample 531461 | NCBI WGS metagenome assembly CEUF01 (sample SAMEA2623350, study PRJEB7988) | marine metagenome | biome: marine biome (ENVO:00000447); feature: surface water layer (ENVO:00002042); material: "saline water (ENVO:00002010), including plankton (ENVO:xxxxxxxx)" | depth 5 m | reverse complement strand
CCAATTGTAAATTTAGCATCACCTTCAAGTAATCCACTATTTGTATCACAACCATTCTTTGTAACGTATAATGTTCTCTTTGTTTGAACACCAGATGGTCTCCAAGATACACCAACTCCAACTCCTGTAGTATCAAATGAAGATAAACGATAATCTGTTTTGCATATACCAACACCAGTATTATCAAAGAAATCTTTTATTTGTGCTTCTAATTCTAGATTACCACCAACTTTTGTATTTGATCCTATATTAACATTTTTAGCAACTCCTAAACCACCATCCACAACTACAGCACCAGTTGTTATATCATTTGACTCTGTCGTATCATCAACATCTAATCTACCTGCTATCACACCTGACCCACCAACATTTATATTCTTACCTAAACCTAGACCACCATCAATAACAACAGCACCATCTGTTGTGGTTGATGAATCAGTTGTGTCATCTACATCTAATCTTCCAGCAATAACACCATATCCACCAATATTAATATTTTCTTCAATACCAACACCACCATCAACTACCAGAGCACCTGTATCTTTATCTGTGCTTGAAGTTGATCCATCTATTTTTACATCAGAACCTACATTTAAATTCAAACCAATACCAACACCACCAGCTACAACAACAGCACCATCCGTTGTGGTGGTTGAATCGGTTGAGTCAGTAAAATCAGATTGACCAACAACGTCTAATGTGCCACCAATCGTAGTATCAGATCCAACATCTAATTTTAAATCGAATGTGACATCATTTGATGCATGTAAAGTTCCATTGACATCAAGTTGATAAGCAGGTGAATTTTCATTAATACCAACTCTTGTCATTCTATAGATCGCTGCACCTGTTCCACCACCACCTTGATATCCCCAAAGGTCTTGAGTGAATATAGTTGCAAGTCCAGTTACAGTTGATGGATCTTTTGCAGTTGGTATTAAAGTATCAGTACCATCACCTAAACTATTTAATTGTACAAAGTTTAATATCGTGAATGATTGACCAGCACCCACTGCACCACCTTGTCCAGGTGTAGGGATGAAGACATCTTCATCCATTATTTTAATTCCTTCTTGGAAAGAAGGTTCAAAGTTCACCCAAGTAATTCCATTACCATCTTTACTTAAAAAATCACCAGGACTACCTTTTAAATTTCTTGAGTCATAAAGTTCTTTTTGTATTGATGCACTTCCTTGAATATCTAATTTTATTGTACCGTCATTAGTAAAATTAGAAGGATTAGTTGTACCAAGTCCAACTGTCCCTAAACCTGTGATTACAGCACCTGAGAATGGTGTGGCATTATCACCTGTTTTGATTTGAATATTTTGAACTGGAATAGTGGTTCCAATACCGATTGTTCCCTCATCGGTTATTATAAATGCAGATTTAAATGCATCAATAGGTTGTCTTGGATCTAATGTCTCTCCACCAACTGCAACCTGAAATCTACCATCTGGTTGTGTGCTCCCAATACCAACACGCCCACCAATCTGTCCGTCATCTTCACTTGTTGTTGATATTGCAGTAAATACAGTTCCAGCAACACCTACATTTAATCTTTGCCTTACCGTGAGATATTCCATATCCACAGCACCGATAAATGTAGAGAGACCACTTACAAAAAAGTTTTTCTTAATTATCGTGTCATTTAATTCAACAGTATCATCACCAAATACATCTGATGCTTCTATGTTTGCATATAATTTACCATAGACGTATACATCATTAGTAAATTCTGTTATTTGACTAAACTGATTAGCGTCCTCACCATAACCTGGACTAGGGACTGGACCTTTCCTAAAATTTGGCATTATCCAAATCCTCCAAAGTTACTCAGAGCATTTCCTAATTGACCTTGTAACTGCCCCTGCACATTTCCTAACTGTCCCTGAATTGCATCGGTATCAATATTACCTGCAACATCTTTCAATTTATCTTTTAAACCACCTGCTTTTTCCTGAAGTTGATCTGAGAGAGAATCTAATTTTCCACCTGTAAAAGCTGACTCTATAGCACCTTGTCCAACTTTAGTTCCCCTAAAAACTAATCCACCAAATGTTACATCTCTAGGGGCAAGATTGCCTGTCAATGCATTTGTTGCAAGATTAGGTGTATCAAAAAATATACTACTCTTACCACTGATTGTTACATTTTTCTTTGACATTATATTAATATTATCATCTGCATCAATTATTATATTTTTACCTTTGATTTTTACATCACCATTTCTCTCAGCAGTTATAGTAACATCACCATTTTTACCAACAATATTGATACAAGTTCCACCTTCTTTCGTTACTCCACCAACTATTGTTAAACAATCATCGTTGAAAAGATTCATTTGACCGTCTTCGGTCATTCCCCATAAACCAGTCTGATTATTTTGATCCATGACCTGTGCGAAGACAGTTCCACCTCCAAAACCAACTGTTGGGTTTCCAGTTTGGAATTTAAAGTTGGGTTTCTCGTCAAAATCAAAAAGTGCCCAATTTTGTAGATCTGGATTTACTGGCATTTTTTACCTATTATTCTAATATTTATTTACGTTTTAATGATATAAACTAAGGCATAATATGGTGGTAAGTTTTTATCAGTTGCTGATGAACCTTCAGATGATGTGCTTCCTGAAACTGGGTGACTGTGTGAAGCATTAAAATCAACACCAGCAGTAGGACTAGTGGATGAACTTCCTGTTACAGGTGAGTTTCCAGTATTTTTCTTTGTGAATACTCCAGTTGCACCACCAGCCACGTTGTAACATTCTGATATTTTTGTCATATCACCTGTTAGAGATACGTTGTCAGCTGATAATGTTCCATCTCCGTGATTATGACTTACAAGTGTAGCATCTTTGCTACCACCAGTGCTATTTCTATTATAATTAGAACCAGCACCAATTATAAATCTATCTCTTAAATCTGGAACATTTGATCCAACAACTGATTGTAATGCGGACGTAGATGTTGATCCACCATTACATAATTGCCATCCAGATGGAGCTGAACTCCCTCCATATGCAACTATCGTTCCAACTGGAATACCTGTCGATCCAGCGTCACCTTGTGATCCTTTATCTCCTTCTTCACCCTTTTGTCCTTTGGTTGAGTTATCAGCACCAGGTGCACCTTTTTGTCCTTTAGTAGAATTATCTGCACCAGCTTGTCCTTTTTGTCCTTTGTCACCTTTATCACCTTCACCCTTTTGTCCTTTAGTAGAATTATCAGCACCTGTTGCTCCCTTTTGACCTTTGATTGCGTCTCCTTGTTGACCTTTTATCGAATCACCTTTTTGTCCCTTATCTCCTTTATTTCCTTTTGTTGAATTATCATCACCTTTATTTCCTTTGATTCCCTGATTACCTTTTTCACCAACTCCTCCATCACCACCTTCAGGTCCTATCTCACCTTTTTGTCCTTTGTTACCTTTATCACCTTTAACACCCTTATCACCTTTCTGACCTTTATCACCCTTTTGACCTTTATCTCCTTTTGCTCCTTTTAATGCTGATGATGAGGTTACTGAAACCCACTGTGCCGAATTTCCATCATTATAATAAACATGAAGGTCTGAGTCATCACTATCCCACCATAGATCACCTTGATTTGGTGTAGGACTTGTTGGTGGATTAGTGCCAATAGTTACACTCGCTCCACCTCCACCTGTACCTGAGTCACCTTTATTACCCTTATCACCTTGATTACCTTTATCACCTTGAGATCCTGTATCACCTTTAAATCCTCCAGTTCCTTGAGTTCCTTTATCACCCTTACTACCAGAACCAGTCGAACCTTTTTGCCCATCATTACCTTTATCTCCTTTATCACCTTTTACTGTTGATGGGTCACCCTTCGATCCTTTTTGACCCTCATCACCAATTAATCCTCTATCCCCTTTATCGCCTTTATCACCACCTTCTCCCTTTGCACCAGGATCTGGTATTCTCATCCAAGCATATCCACTCCATCTCCAGCTTCTACCTCCGAAACTAAAAACCTGACCTGTATTTGGATTTTGTGGAAAACTAATTGCCATTTTTATGAAGGTTTAGATGGCCAACTTGGATTTGCTGGATCACTCGTATTTGCAGGAAGATCTCTCAACGCTTGTCTATAATTTATCCACTCTGTTTTTTTAGAGTCATCTAATCCTATATCACCTAATTGAGTGAAGTCTGAAGATAATAAGAGATTATCTCTCTCACTTCTTAATTTCATCCATAAAAAAGAACTACTTTCAAGATATTCTTTTTCTAAATCTTTTCTACGATTAATTTCATTTGTAAACGTAGTTTCCGCTTGTGAGTAGATACCAATAGTTGTAATACCTAAATTAGGAGTACCATCATTATATTCTATTTCACCTGAAGATCCATTCCAATGAACTGCGTGTACATTAGTTGGTATCCAAGACATATCAGTTCCAATACCACTTATCAATGTGTTTCCAATACCAATAAGTTTATCTTCTGTAACAATGGTTAGTGATGTATTCATTAGGTGGTCTCTCCCTCAAGTTTATTTATTGGTTCATCAATAGTTTTGATACTATTCTGCACGATTGTATTTGATATTCTATTTAATGTTTCATTTCTAAATGACTCGACAGCAGCACCAGTTTGTCTTTGTTGCTGAGAATTTTCAATCATTAACATAGGTAACCAAGTTACTGCACATCCCCATTCATCTACTGGTTCACCAGTTTGGGGATTATTACCTCTTATCTGTGTAAACCATGAGCATTGTAAACCGATACAATCTTTACCAATTAGGGGACAAAATTTTCCCTGTTCAAGTTTCATTAATTTTTCTGAGCAATAATTACATCACTATATGCGATATTTAAGTTAAAACTAGGACTAGTAAATCCATGATCGTGTGAACTGCTACTACCAGTATTTTCTGAAGTTGGTGTATATGAGTCGTTACTTCCGTGAACTTGACGATACCCAACATATCTATTCCAGTTACCACCTGCTTGTCCTGAATTACTAGTGCCACCACGAGATCCATCAATCGCTATTTCATTTCTAGTCCAAACATTATGATAGTGAGTTGCTAGTTGAGATGTGGATAATGTACGATTATTAACACTACCACCAGTTGCATATATCGTACTATTTAATACGTTGGTTAACCCATTACTACCACCAGACCCAACAGTTCCAGTTACAATTCTCAACGCCCTATTATCAACACCTGATGTTACTTTTGTCCAACCAGTTGGTGCCGATGTTTGTTGAAATATCATTCTTGTACCAGATGCAAAAACTGAACTAGATCCAGTAACACTACCAGTAACATTAAGATCTCCATTTATAGTGACACCTGAAAATGTAGTTTCTAATCTCTTTAATCCCTCATACATTAATTCGCAACGACCTTGACCACCAACGGAATTCTTTTCAAACTTAGCAATTGTTTCAGCACTTCCACCATTAGGATCTTCTATATAAAATCCTTTACCATTTGAATCATGAACACGAACTGTTAATGAACCATTCGCCATGTTTATGCTACCATTAGATCCATCATGAATAATGGTCATATCTGGTGCATTTCCAAGACGAATAGCTTTACTATCACCTAAATTTAAATTTGTACCATCAAAAGTCAAGTTTGTTTCAGCATTTATAGTTGCAGTTCCAGTCGCTGTTAACACCCTATTATTTGCATTATTGCTTATAGCTGCTGATCCTGCAGAACCAGTCTCTCCTTTTTGTCCTTTTGTAGAGTTATCAGCACCAGGTGCACCTTTTTGTCCTTTAGTTGAGTTGTCATCACCCTTATCACCTTTTGTAGAGTTATCAGCACCAGGTTCTCCTTTTTGTCCTTTAGTAGAATTATCAGCACCAGGTGCACCCTTATCACCTTTTGTAGAGTTATCAGCACCAGGTGCACCTTTTAAACCCTTATCACCCTTATCACCTTTTGTAGAATTATCAGCCCCAGTCTGTCCCTTTTGTCCCTTTGTAGAATTATCTTCTCCCTTTTGTCCTTTATCCCCTTTGTTTCCTTTTTCACCATTATCAACTACATTGATAGTTCCGACCATTGATCCATGATATTGACAAATATAATACAGAGTTGCAGGAGCGTTTAATGGAACTTGAAATATAATTGTACCTGTTTGTGCACCATTGTTAGTCACTCCTGTCGCAGCATTACCAGTTCCTGTGGTTGCTGATGTTTTAATCCAAAATGGATGCCCACTAACATTGACACTAAAATGATATCTAAATCCTCTAACTAATTTTAAAGTTGGATTGTTTTGACCATCAATAATATAATTACTCGCACCATTATTTGTGACATTAAAAGTTGCAGCTACAATGTCCCCTTGAATTCCTTTATCACCTTTATCACCTTTATCACCCTGATTACCTTTATCACCAATTCCTCCAGATCCCCCTTCTGGTCCTATCTCACCTTTTTGTCCTTTGTCACCTTTATCACCTTTATTCCCCTTATCACCCTTCTCTCCTTTCTGACCCTTATCTCCCTTTATCGCCTCTCCTTTTTCACCCTTAACTCCTGCTGTTGCGTCTTTTTTCCAGACTGATCCATTCCAAATAAACGTCATACCATTTGCAGTATAAGTTTGATTTGTACTTGGATTATTTGGAAAATCGAATGCTGCCATAATTTTTATTTAAAATAAATCATTCCATTTTGAACCATCATAACATTGCATTTTATTTATTGTGGTATTAAATATCATTGAACCTGTTACAGTTGAAAGTCCTACTCGTTCATCTGTGGTATATTTTGGTGCAACGACCTGTTTTTCATAATCAAATTCCATAGTTTTTTTAGATATTTATTAATAACCACCGTAACCACCACCTGATGATGGAGGAGGTGATGAAGGAGGAGATGATGATGGGGGTGATGATGAAGGAGGAGATGATGATGTGGGTGATGATGAAGGAGGTGTCGATGTTGACGGTGTAGTTGTTTCTGTAGTTGTAGTGGTGCTAGTATCAGGTGTTGATGATGATACAGATGAAGATGAAACAGTCGTCATAGGAATTGTAGACGCTGCTTGTCTTATAGCAGACGCAGACCTACTCTCAGCGGGTGTATCATATATTATTGAATGAGGTGTTGTGGTATGAGCTGCTCCTACCATTTTAAGTCCTGTCGATGGATGTATGTGGAATGGTCCGTAATATGGGTCTCCATTTATAAAACCAACTATACCATCACGAGGTGTGATACAATCAATAACTTGTTTGATTTCACCTTGATAGTTAGGTCTAGGTGCTATTTGTGGTTTAATAATTGCACCAAATCCAGTTGATGATTGGATTGTTAATTTAGGGACGGTTTTTACAGGAAAAACATTTACATTTATAGGATTAGGAGGGATTACATTAAGTATTTTACCATTTTCATCTAATATTTTACCATAAACGTTTCCCTCATTATCCTGAATTATATCTTCCTCCTTATAATCCTCACCTGGTGCCACAATAACAACGTGGTCAACAGTGTACTCAATGTCATCCGTATTCTCATTTATTACAGGATAATTTTCACCAGGTGTTACAACGTAAATATCAGTAACTTGCTGGTATGTTGGTGATTGAGGATCATAATCAATTACTGCTCTTGCATTTGCACCATATCCTTGATTACAATTATCAGTAATTTCAACTAGGGGTGGCACTGTGTAACCTTGACCAGGATTTGTTAATTTAATACCTATTAAACTACCAGTCTGTTGTGCAAAGGCATCACCAACTAACGCTCCAACAATAGGTTCAGCAAGTGTTCCTTCACCATCAGAACCAAATACTTTTACTTGCATACCTTTACAATTAAGTGGTGGTCCAGTATAACACTCACCTAATGCACTACTAAAACCCTCAGTGCTCACACCTGGATCAAAAAAATCAAAAGCACCAAGTAATTGACCTGCTAATCCACCAGGTGCTCCTGCTGATTCCTGTAATGCCTGTGCTGCATTTGCAATGTTCATTATTGCTTCACCAGTTACACCAGGCATATTCATCGGACCTTTTCCAAGACACCAAATACTGGATTTGACATTTGCTGTTCCAGGTGCCACACATTTGATTGCCTCCTGAATACCTAATAATCCTTCAGCTTTCCCTCTTAAATCACTTACCAAATCAAATCCACCTAATATTTTACCAACTCCACCTAGTTCAGGACCAAGAGCGTCACCAATACCATTTACCACTTTATTGAAGATAGCACCAGAAAATTGATCTGCAATACAAGGTGTAAAATTTTCTACGTTATCAAGAAAAGATGTTAGCATAGATGTAATATCTGGTAACATTGAGTTTCCAACAGACTCAATCACACAAGGTAATTTCTTTTGTATAGCACTTACAGGTCCGACCATAGAAGTTTGTGCAGCAGTACCTGCCATCTTAGCAATTGCTGTGTTTTTTGTTGCTGCTAATGTTTTTGTGTATACAGATGAATATAATTTATTCAGTCCACCATTTAAAACACCACTTAATTTTCTTGCACTCGATCTGGTCATATCACCAGTTATTGAATTTGTAACACCAGTAAGTTTTTTACTTAAATCAGATATAAGTTGTTTTTTTTGTGATCCAGTTGCAGTTTTTGCCTCTTTAACTGCATTTTGTAAGTTCGTTTTAATTTCAGTGTTAGCGTCAGTGCCAGCCTGTGCGACACAAGATCCCATCGCAGTGGATGATGAACGATATACTTTTCCTGTCTGCTCCGTTAATTTTTTTGCTCTATCGGGTTCAATATTAACAACTGGTGAGTCTGTTTGTTGACTATCATCTCCAGTTTCATTTTTAACAATTGTTTTACCACCTGGTGTTGTTTCAGGTGTATAACCAGAGAATGGTACAAATGGTGATGGAGGTTCCTTATCTACCGTATATCTTGAATTCCCTATAACACCGATAATCACAGGTTGTTGTGCATCATCACCATCAAGAAAGAAACCTACACAAATATCACCTTGATTTACTCTTATTGGTTTTTTAAATCCCGATCTACCTGATCCATTATTTGTTGGTAATATAACTGTTGCCCAAGGTAAATCATCATCAGATAACTCAGTTGTATTCTGAGGATGATAACCCATAATACGAACTTTAACTCGATTTCCCCAAGCTTCAGGTCTTTTATTTCTCTGTAATAACCAACTCTTTGATGGTGGAATTTGTCCTATCCACCAACGAAATCCATCTCTACCGAGAAAATTACTTTTTAGGAAATTATTTTCTATCATTTATCTTTCCTACCGAATGTATCTCTTATAAGTTTTAGTTTAGTAAATGATCCTTTATTTTCATAATAATGAACTAACTCTTTAATCATATATAGACCACTTTGCTCCTCGTCAGTTACCTTATTTTTATCAGTTGTAATTTTAGCAAAAGTACAATTTATTAAATTACCAGCAATAAGATTTGTATTCAAAGGAATTGTCATAACAACAGTCGAATTAAAAATTGTATTGTATCTCATCATTGCCTGAGAGTGAATTTGCATAGGGTCAGCATTTTTCTCTCTTGTTCTCTTATCACTTTTTTCCATGATACCGATATCTAAAACTCCAGTCACATATCGACTTGGTACATTTCCTAAAGACTCTCCACTCTTATCAACTGGTGGTAAAAATATTTGAAAGTCTGCTCCTAAATTTTCCATTTTTTTGGCATAATCAGAAACTTTAAACAATCCTTGTTGGGGTGAAGTAAATATATTATTCAAAGGATCATAATACATTCTATATGTGCAATAAGCACCTCTCTCTAAATTTTCAATCAAATTTTGATTTCGATTTGTGTTATATTGTAATATTCGGAAGTCTTTTCTTGGATCAAAAGTATCAACAACACCAGGTTGATAGATATATTCTTCTTCAAATGGATCTTGATTTACTAGACTGTCAATTGATTTAAAATGATATCCATTTTTTGTTTCAAAGAAAAAGTACCCCGCTGATGAACTATTGCCAGCAACCTCTGCTGGTACAGATTTTGATGCTAACCACGTTAAAATTGTAAAAGGTTTTTTAAGATTACCTATAAATCCATATGGATTTTCAGTGTCATCAACTTCAATCTGTTTTTCAGAAAGCAGATAATTTTTTATAATATCCTTTGCACTGTCAGATATTTTTTGAGTAACTGGAAATTTTTTACCAACTCTTGCAGTTTCATTTGTTATAGCCTCTCTTGAAACTAAGTTTAGTACAAATGTTTCACTCTCAGCGTTTATTAAGACATTTGTAATTGAAGAAACAAATAATGGATTATCATTATTTTCTGTAAATTCTAAACCAGGTCCATCACCCGTAGCAGGTATCTTTATACTTACTTTTTCACCCCCTCGTAAAGGAAGACCATTATATATTGATGTTAAATCACCATCATCATCTTGAATTACGTTACCTGAACTCGTGATTAAAACTTGTGCAGTTATCATTGGAGAGAATAAATTTTCATAATAACTAAAAGTAACAACCCCTCCTCTCAAATCAACATCTTTTTCTCCATTATTTGATTTAATGGAAAATACTTCATATACGCTTCTATCTTGTGCTGCCATGTTTAGTTATTTTTAAGATTGAGACGATGTAAATCTAACAAGGTCTTTTGTGAATTATGACCTGAATTAGGTATTATTATATTATTACCTCCCCCTGATGGCATTACAAATTCATTACTAGGATTACTTTTTGTCATCATTATTATTGTGCTCTTTGGTTTTTTTCTTCCTTTTAAATTTTTCATTTTTCTTTTAACAGGTGTTATCAATTTATTAGTTGTACCAACGGGATCAAACATACCCTCAATATTAGCATATCCCTCCTCTGGCTCCAAATCCATATCAGTTGAGGAAGATGTTGATGCTGATGGTAAAGTTTCTGATGGTTTAGTAGGTGTGACTGACAAAGGTTTATCATCATTAGGTAATCCCACTATGTTATCTGTGTCTGCTTTTCCAAGATCTATTTCTTCTTCAGTTTCTGATTCTTGGTCTAATAACATTTCTCTATCAATATCTTCCTGAGTTATTGGAGTAAATGCAGCAGCTTCAAGATTATCTGGTATTTCAACACCTTCTTCAATGATGAGATCTTGCTCATCATCATCACCTGTTAATGGAACAACTTCTATACCAGAATCATCCGCTAATGAATTGAAATCTTCACCTCCCTCTTCCTCTTGCTGCTTATTCTTCTCATCTAATTTATTCCCTTTTTCAGCTGCCTTTTTTATATTCTCATCATTAGCAAAAGCAGAAACAGATTCTAAAAAATCTTTATTTAATTTAAGAAGACCACCATTTACATCATCAATTTTTTCTCTTATTTTTTTATTATTTTCTCCAAATTCAAACCTATTAAATTTCTCTAAAAAATTAGACACTCCAGTGCCTATTCCAACTAATACATCTTTTATATTACCTAAAAATCCAGTCAAAATCCCCACAACTCTTGAAATCAATTTGAATAGCAATGTAATTTTAGCGATTATTATTGGTAAATTAGTAAGTGCCCATCCTAACAATAATACACCTAAAAAGTCAATCATTCTACCTAAAAATCCTCTTGTACTCTTTTGTATTAGATTACCTTGTTTTTTCGCAACACCAGTGACTGATGATGACTCCAATTCATCCTCTCTCTGTTTCCTTAAAATATTTTCTCTTCTTTTTCTAAAAAATTCACCATCTTTCCTCACAAGAGTGCTCTTAAATATATTACTCTCTCTTGTTTGTTTCAATAATTCTCGTGATTGTTTACCAATATTAACTAATCCTACTGATAAACCACTTACTGATTTACGAATTGTATCAATACTTACAGCAGATTTTCTAAGAGCATTTCTTCTTGCAGATAAAGACATTAGTTACCTACCCCATAAGTTGCTGCACCATATAATGTGTGTGGATTCTGATCATCAAAAAAGATTTTGGGCACAGTAGCTGCGTCAGATTTCATTGTTTCACCACCCCCACCAGATGTAGATTCTGACTGAGATAATGGAATATCAACAATAGCTGGTTGTCCCTCATTTACATCTGATATCTCACTTGCTGTATCAGATGTTTTTGATTTTATAGGATTAATCAAACTACTTGAGTCTTCTTCATTATTTTGATTATTAAATTTTATCCCTTCAATCGGACCATCAAAGTTTGCATTAGGTTTTAATTCATTATCTTCAGTTTTACTTTCCTTACCACCACCAAACATACCCATTAACCCATCATATAATTGTCTAACTTTTGACTCACCAAACAACGCTCCTCCAAATATGAGAGCACCATATAACAATCTCGCACCAGGTATGGGTAATAGTGCGATTGGTGCTAATAATTTTGCTAATACTGCAGATGTAGCAGCATATCCAGCAACCCCTGCAAGTGCCTTTCCTATACTATCTCCTGACGCTAAACTTAACACAAGACCAAACACTGGACCACCAAACTTCTTTAATAATGGTTTAAGACCTCCTTTTATACCAACAGTAGATAATAATTTGTTTAATATATTTTTGCCAGGCAATTTATTTAAAAATTTAGCGATCATATTTTTGACTGGATTTACAATATTATCACCTGTTTTTACTATTTTATTTCTAATATTCCCAGCTCTATTCCTTATGCCTGATAAAAAACCTTTTTTAGTTGGTATTTTCTTTGTATTTTTAACTCCTTCATCCATTATTTCACCAACAGTCTTTGCTGGATCCATTTTAGATGGGTCGATTTTACCTGAAGAACCAGGACTGAAAACTTTAGTTATTTTACGAAACCCCTTTCGCAGCATTTTTCTTCCTTTTCTGGTAGTTGACATTCCCAAACCTGCAGTTGCTGCTGTGGTTGCTGCTGTGGTTGTTATATTCGCTGCTGTTCTTCCAATACCTCTAGTTAAAAAATTACCAACCGCACTACCTAATGCGTTTGATGCAATAGCAGAAAATAATCTTCTTAAACCACCTAAAGTTACTCTTAGCACACCACTAAAAGCAACTCTTGATATACTACCCGCAAATACTCCTAATAATCTAAATGAGTTTTTTAATCCGATTGATAAGGCAGTTACCGTGCCACCTATAACTAATAAACCATTGACAAATTTTTGCTTTAATTGGTTTAATTTTTCAGTGTTACCTTCTACCTGTGCTTGAATAATATCGATACCAACTTGTGTTAACCAACCACCAGCTAATATTAAGAAAAACTTCTGCAAATTACCAAGAGTTGATTGAGTTTTAACTGCAATCTTTTGGAGTGGTTGCACAAGTGCATTTTGAATTTTATTTTCTAATTCACTTTCCTTTCCTTCCCTCAAACCTTGTTCTGCTAATATTCGCTCTCTCTTTCTATTCTCTGCCTCTCTCTGTCTATCTAATTGATCACTTATTGCTAAATTTTCTTTGACTCCAGATAATGAAAAATTAAGTGATGATATTTGTGTGCTTATTTTCTCTAATTGTTGTGAAACATTTGTTAATTGAAGAGATTGTTGTGAGAGAAGATTTGTGGTTACAGTATCTGGTTGTCTCTGAGATTGTCTGGGCACGAACATACTAGAAGATACAGTTCTCCTAACAGCATTTAATCCTCCTGATATTGGTGATCCAAACTCATCCATTTTTTTCTTGTTGTGCTTTTAG
>CEUF01019118.1_pt1 | contig 13748 bp, 15 predicted proteins | sample 531461 | NCBI WGS metagenome assembly CEUF01 (sample SAMEA2623350, study PRJEB7988) | marine metagenome | biome: marine biome (ENVO:00000447); feature: surface water layer (ENVO:00002042); material: "saline water (ENVO:00002010), including plankton (ENVO:xxxxxxxx)" | depth 5 m | reverse complement strand
ATAGAGTAGCAGGATTAACACAACCAGAAATAGAAGCAGAAGCAGAAGCTAGAAGACTTTTTGGTACTTCTATGGCTTATGATCCAAGAACTAATTTAATGGAAATGATTGGTTTAGATGCTCCTTCTTACAGTCCGGCTTCTTTGTTAGAAGGAAACATGACTGCTTATGAAAACAGATTTACTAATCCACTTATTAATACTATTGTTGATGATTTTGACAGAATAAGAGATATGCGTGTTCAAAAAATTCAAGATGATGCAATCAATAGAGGAGCTTTTAGCGGAAATAGATCTGCTATTTTTGAACAAGAAGGCACTAGGGCCTTAGATGAAGAAATGCTTAAAACAGTAGCAGGAGTAAGAGAGTCTGCTTTTGATAGAGCTATGGATAGATTAGAAGCAGATACAAACAGAATAGACACTTCTAGAAGAATTGGAGCTGATCTTTATGCTCAAAATTTAGACAGACAATCTGGTTTATTAAATAATTTACTAGCAGATCAATACAACATACTTAACTTAACAGATGATTTTGGAATAAGACGAAGGGGAATAGACCAACAATTATTAGATGCAGATATGGCTAGATTTGACGAAGAAAGAAATATACCACTAGAAAGATTAGGAATTTTAGCGGCGGCTTCTGGTCAAATTAGTCCAAGCGTAATTGGTAGAACTAGAACAAGTAGCTCTAAAGGATTTTCTTTATCAGATCTTGGAGCTTTATTTACAGGAATAGGAGAATTGCCCTCATAATGATAGATCCTAAATTTAAAGATATTCTCAATATATCAAGGGTTCCAGATCCAACTCCAGAACAAATCTTGGATTATATTAAAATGAGAAGTAGAGAAGAAGAATTAGAACAGGCGTTAAAAGACGGAAATGCTTATATGTTTGGAAGAACTTTGCGTACTAACCAACCAGAAACTAATGCTACTTTTATGTCACCAGGATCAACAAGAATGAGAAATAGTGTTTTATTTAGCAACACTTTTGCAAATCCAGAGCCAGAAACTAATGTTACTTTTATGCCGCCACAACCAGGAAGTATGTATGACAATATGGTTTCTCCTGATGATATTAATAAGACACGAAGGGACATGATGAAAACTCAAGCAAATCTTGCTATGACAAACAATCCTATAAATCCAATGTTCAATCGACCTGCTAGACCTAGCGGTAGTGCATTACTTAATGATGTAAATGTTAATAATGCGGCGGCTAATATTCTTATGGGAAGAAATATTAACAAAGAAGCTGTAGCAGACAATCTTCAAAAAACTATAAAAGATGTTGATGCAAGAGAAAAAGAAAAAAGAATTGCTAAAAGAAGGGAGCGACTTGATGCACTAAGAAGATTTGGCTTAGCTTTACAAGGTAAAGATCCAAGGGCTATGGATATGCAAAAAGTTTTAAAACAACTACAAATGCAAAACACACAATCTATTATTCAAGCAAGAGAAAATAAAATAAGCCAAGAAAATGACATTATAAATTATGCTATGTCTGAGTTAGCTAATGATCCAAATGTTACAAACAAAAAAATATATAAAAATAATAGAGGTTTATTATTAGAGTATGGAAAAACTAAGTTAAAAGAAAATCCTGCGGAAATATTATTTAATTATGTACAAAATGAGCTAATGAGTGTAAATAAATTTAGAGAAATTCAATTAACAAGTGATGAAGAATTATTAAAATTAATAAACAACTCTGATAAATACGGACCAGACATAGAACCAAAAGAAATAGTACAATTAATTAAGGGAGTTAGTTACGAAGATTATGCAAACAACGTTCAAGGAATTAAAGGTACAATAAATGGAATTATTACAAAGTCACAAGACTTTTTAACTGACGGAGAAAATACATCTTTGCAATTAAGAAAAAATTTAGATCCTTTCTTTAGTCCTTTGCAAACTTCTTATTAATGAATAATGTCTTTGTTAGATGATTTTAAGTCCGGAAAAGATTTTACTAATTTTCTTAATACAAACAATCAACAAGTCAATTCCGAAACTAACTTAGAAAATTTACCAGAAGAAACTACGCCAGAAGAAAGCGTTGGTTTTGGTTCTAATGTTTTTAGAACATTAGTAGGAGCAGGAAGGGATTTAACTCAAGGAACTTTAGATTTTGGAAAATTTATAACACCTGATGTTTTAGATTATGGAATTATTTATGGAGATGATCCAAAAACAGAAGAAGTAGAAAGCGGTTTAAGATTTGGTTACACAGGAAAAGACTCTGGTGTGCCAAGAGCAACTTTGCCAGAAGTAGAAGAACCTACATATTTTGGCGGTTCTTTTCTTAGAGATGTAGCTCAATTTGCAGTACCTTTTTCTAGATTAAATACAGTAACAGCTCCTTTTAAAACTGTTGCCGGTCCAGGAACTTCAATAGGATCTAATATTGCAAATAGATTTTTAACGCCTGGATTTGGAAAAAATACTCTAGACAGGTTTGGCTCTAATATCGCTAGATATGGAACTTTAGGAGCAGTTACAGAGAATATAGCTTTTAGTCCTTACGAACCTAGATTGTCTAATTTAGTACAAGAATATCCTATGTTAGAAAATCCTATAACTGAATATTTACAATCAGATCCTAATGACAGCGAAGCAGAAGCAAGATTAAAAATGACTATAGAAGGGTTTGGATTAGGTATTCCTTTTGAATATATTAGTAGTGCCATAAATACATATTCTAGAAATAAAGCAATCGCAAGAGAGCAAAGAATAGCAGAAGGAATAGAAAAAAATAAACTTCCAGAAGGAGAAGATTTTGTAGGCCCTGTAAGACCAGAAAAACCTATAGAAACTACAGTAGATGAAGTTATACAAGATCAAAAATTAGATATACCTATTTATAGAGAAGACGGATCTTTAGATATAGATTTAGGAAAAAATAATTCAAAATTAGCAAATTATCTAAAAAGGGCAGAATTTAATGATGATGATGTTGCTTTTAATAAATTTATAAAACGCAGAGTAAGATCAGAGTCTTATGGTTATGGCAAAAAATTTAAAAATCTTTTTGAAAGATACAATAGACTTTTTGGAGAAGGAAATGAAGAAAGAGGATTAGCAAACAGATTTTTAGCAGAAGAAATTTCTAAAATTAAAGTTAAAGCTGATAAAGATTGGAAAAAATATAAAACAGGAAAAACACCAGAAAGTCCTTTAAACAACAGACTTCAAGAACCAGATATGCCAGAAGTTTTCCCTACTGCTAAAGGAGTTTTAAGACAGCTAAGACCTTTTACTTATGCACAATTAAAAGTAAGTGAAATAGGGGACTCTTTAGGACTTAATGATAGCAGAGGAAGACCTAGTAGAGCTTATTACAAAAAAAGCAAACCTGATTACGAGTCAGAAACTCAAAAAATTGTAAGAGAAAAAAAAGAACAAGATGAAATTATGGACGCTCAATGGTGGGACGACCTTGCAGAACAATTTGAGCGACAAGGATTTGAGCTTAGTTACGATACCGCATCACAAGTATTAGCCAAAGGAGATGATACTAATTCAGCAGAAAATGTATTAAAAAGATTAATAGAAGAAGACGCTTATAGGCCAAATGATGCTATTAAACTACGAGAATACGAGCAATTAAGACAATCTATAGATGAAGAAAGACGCTTTTTAGAAGGAGAAGGTTTTGATCCAGATGAATTATTAGACAGTCAAATAGACGCAATTCTTCTTAATACTCAAAAAAATTTAGATGATAGACTTGATTTAGACCAAGAAATTTTTGAAAACTATACACCACCTAATTTAAGAGGAGATCAGGGATTACCATTAGGAGAAGGAGCTGATGTTCCGCCTGGAACTCCACCACCACCTAGATCAGACGAAGGCCCTATACCAGAAGGACCTATAGATCCAGATAAAATAGCTAATATAAATTTAACTAAATATGATTTAAGACCAGAAGATATAGAAGCTCTAACAAGTCAAGCTATAAGAAACAATAATTGGGTTGGAGCTAGAAACAAAATGAAATTTGGTTCTGACGGAAGCATTTTAAGAGAAGACGCTTTAGCTTCTGGATTAACTATTGATAAATTTGTTAATGCTCCTAGAAATTATAAATTTTCTCCGCAAGAAATTATGGCGGCTAGAATGATGTTGCAATATTTGGCAAAACAAACTAGCGAATTATCTAGAACATTAAAAGCAAAAGTAGAATTAGGAGTTACGCCAAGCAATCAAGAGCTTTACAATTTTCAATTACTAGAAATGGATTTAGGAGCTGTAGGAGAAAGAATTGTTGGAGAAACTGCATACGCAGGACAATTATTAAATTCTTTTAAATATGCTGTTGAAAATCTTACCGCAGTCCAAGCAAGAAAATTTGTAGATGATATTGTAAATGCTAGAAAAGAAGAAAAAAATGACATTTTAGCAAGGGTTATGAACGCCGCAGAGTTAGATCCTGATGCTGTAGCTATTAATGCACAAAGCTCAGTAAGGCCGCCAAGTATTTTAGACATGACTCAAGAATTTTGGATTAACACTTTGCTTTCTGGTATTCCAACACAAGCAGTAAATGTAGGTAGTAATGCCTTAGTAGCAGGTTTTAGACCTATAGAAAGTTATCTTGCATCTGTATCAGGATTAGTAGGTAGAGCATTTGGCTCAAAAAAACCTAGATTGTCTTTTTCAGAGTCTAACGGAAGGGCGTTTGCTACTATTTATGGATTAAGAGATGCTATTAAATCATTTGGAAAAGCATTTTATGATCCGGAGTCGGTAAAAGATCCAAATACAAAATTAGAATTAGCTAGACAAAAAGCTATTAACACTCCTTTAAAAATTCCAGAGCAAGTACCGCTAGTCGGTGGTTTTGATTTAATTGGAGATACAATTAGATTACCAGGCAGAACTTTATTAGCAGGAGATACATTTTTTAAACAATTGTCTTATAACCAAGAAATTTACGGCAGAGCTTTTGATATAGCCGCAAAAAAAGGATTAAGAAATCCTAAAGATTTTATGACAGAAGTAAATAATTTGGTTTTACAACATAGAAATAATCCAACAGGAAAAGTTTTAGGAGATAATTTTGAAGAAATTGCTAGAGAGCAAGGTCGTTATCAAACTTTTACTCAAGATTTAGGATCTTCCGGTAGAGCATTTCAAAAAATGTTAAATGGAAATATGCAATTAGCAAAATTTATAGTGCCATTTGTAAGAACTCCTGTAAATATTGTTAAATTTTATGGAGAAAGAGTGCCTTTATTTAATGCTTTTAGCAGAAGATTAAGGCAGGATTTTCTTGCCGGTGGCGTTAGAAGGGACGAATTTATAGCTAAATCAGCTTTAGGTTTAGGATTAGGTTATCTGGCTTATGAATTAGCTTCGCAAGGAAAAATAATTGGCGGTGGTCCTACTGACAGGAGAGAAAGAAGTCAATGGCTACAAGATAATGTTCCTTATTCTTTTGTTGGAGCAGACGGAAAAACTTATGAGTTTTTTAGATTTGAACCAGTAGCTATGATTTTTGGTATAAATGCTGATTTACATGGAGTAATAAAAGAAATATCTGAAAATCCAGATTTATATGGAGAAAATGGAGAGCTTTTGAATGACAAATGGGGAGATGCAATATTGCAATTAACATCAGGTATGCTTTTTTCATTGCAAAGAAACTTAACAGATAAAACTTTTTTTAGAGGTATAACTGATTTTGTTAATGCTTTAGAAACAGACAACGCTTCTTCAATGGAAGCATACATTAATAATTTTGCGGCTTCTTTTGTACCTACCATGCTTAGAAATATAAATGATTATGAAGATCCTTTTATTAGAGATGCTAGAGATGCTATGGATAAAATAAAAGATGATTTGCCTTTCTTTAGTAATAAATATTTACCTAAGAAAAGAAACATATTTGGAGAGCCAAAATTAAGAAGAAAGCAAGGTAGCCAAGTTTTTTCTCCAATTACTATTGACAGTACGCCGCCAGATCCTATGTTAGAAGAATTTAATAATGCAAATTATTATCCTGGACAAATGAAAAGAAACATAGACGGCGTAGAGTTAAATGAAAAACAATACGAGTATATGCTTTCAAGATTAGAAAATATAAATGGAAGAACAGCTAGAGAACTTTTTGAAAATTTAACATCAAGATTTAATGATAATGTTCCGCCAAGAATTAGGAGAGATGAACTTACTAAACTAATGAGTAAAATAAGAACATTCGCTAGAGAAACAACCTTAAATGCACTTATTAAAGATAAGAACAGTCCAATTTACGATCCTGTATGGGCCAAAAAATACGAAGATAAAATAAAAGATTTACAGTAATGTCTTGCCCTACAGAAAGGATTGGTAAATGCGGAGAACATTTAACGGCTTCTTTCTTGTATCAAATTGGCTCAGACTTAGTAACTATGCCGCATGGATCTCATGCAGATATAGTTTTTGAATACAAAAATATTTTGTATAAATGCCAAGTAAAAACTGTTACCAAAAAAAAGAAATACATATCTAAACATACTGGCAGACATTACAGGACCGGTTGGTGTTGGGATATTAGAAGGGGAGCTAACACTAAAATAAGAAGGTATGGTACAAAAGGTACACATAACATAGATCTTTACGCTTTAGTTTGTCTTCCTTACAAAAATATAATCTTTGTACCTTTCTTAAAAAAAACCAGAATAACTTTTAATGACAATGAAGTTAAAAACGCAGACTCAAAAGAAACTTTAAAATACACTTTAGATTTAATTAAGCAAGATCAACTTGTTAGCTAACTCTACATTATTTTTAGAAACTTCCTGTCTAATTTCTCCGTATCTTTGCATAGAAGATAAACTTTGATGCCCTAACAAGTTTCCTACTTGCCTATGTCCTAAACCTGCTGACAAACAATATGTAGCGAATGAGTGTCTTAAATCATGTAATCTTAAATGCGGACAATCACATTCTTTTCTAATTCTATCCCAAGTTTTTTCCGGAGATTTTATGCCAGTTATGGTTTTTTCGTTAGGATAGACTTCTATAATTTTATTTACAATTTTCATAGCATTATCTGACAAATAGATAATTCTATCCTTTCCAGTTTTTTTACCTGTTTTGTATTGGTCAAAAGGTATTACAATTTTATTGTCTTTTATCCAAGACCTTTGTGCGTTTGCTATCTCGCTTTTTCTAGCTCCTGTTAGTATGAGCAACCATATAAAAGATATGGACCTAATTTTTCCTGGCTCAAAGTTTTCTAATTCATTAAGTTTTTTAAATACTTTTAGTTTTTCTTTTTCGGTATAGCTAGTAGTAATTTTCTTTTCTGGATTACCTTTTATACTTCTGGCTATATTATTTTCTATACCATAACATTCTTCATCAATAGCAAAATTTAAACTAGCTACTATAAATTTAAGAAATTTATTTGCTTGTGATTTACTTTTTTTAGAAATAAATGCAAAAACATTTTTAATATCTTTTCTTGTTAATTCATTTACATAGATAGGTCCAAGATACTTTTTTACATAATTTTGATACAAAGATTGATATTGTTTTATTGTAGTTTCTTTTACATCTCTTGCCTTGCAATCTTTTATGTATTCAGAAAACAAAACATCATACTTAATTTCTGTTGCGTCTTTTGGATCTTCTATTAAACCTTCTTCTATATCTTTGTAATGAGAATAAATTTTTATAGCTCTTTTGCGTATCTCGGTAATACTTTCATCTGGATAACGAGCTTCTATTTTTCTTTTTATTTTTTTTCCTTTGTTATGCCAAATTAAATAATAGTATTTAGATCCGTTTCTATATCTAGTTTTTAACTTATTAAATTTTTTATCGGCTATATGCCTATCTTTTTCTTCCATGTTTTTCTCCTGCTTTTGTACGCTTATTAATATGTATTTGAAGTCTTTGCAAAGTTTCTTTAGTTAATTTGCCATTGTGTTTAGTCTTCATGTTTTTCTCCTTTTTTATGCACTAATTCAATTTCCATTTCTAAGTAATGTATTGCTTTGTTAAGATCATCAATCCTACTGCCCTTATCTCTACTGATATATTTAACAGCATTACCACAACAATAAGACAGCTTGTTAGCCAATATATATTCTATTGGCTCTATGCCTAGTTTTTTGTAGTGATTACCTGCTACTTGTTTTTTTAGAGTTTTTGGTTTCCTTGACATTTTTTTTAAATATTTTATCCCAATTTTTTTCAAAAGTTTTTTTATCAACTTTCATAGGACGAGGATCTGATCCTTTCGACATTAGATTTTTGTGAGAATGGCAATCAATATGATATTAGTTATGAAAATTTCTCCTGCGAGTATCGAGTGATACCATACCCAACGAGCTTTATAAATATTTTCAATAGTAATTTCTTCGTCCTTTCTCATTTAATTAATGTTTGCATTTCCTTAACATCTGTATATCATAATGGTTATGAGGAATAATATCTAGTCGTGTCTAGCAATCAGAAGACATTTTTATCCAGGCAAGAGTGTGCTGAAAGGATCGGTGTTAGCGTGAGAACACTTGATCGTTGGCGTTTTTCTGGAGAAGGACCTAGTTATTACAAGATACATAAAGCAGTAAAGTATGAGGAGCAAGATATTGAGAATTACTTGGATAGTCAAAAAATTATCACTTATTAGAAAATGCCTGTCATACATCATGCGAAGATTGCTCCGTCTGGATTGGATAGATATACAAAATGCCCTGCATCACCAAAAGCATCAGAAGGTTATCCTTCTAGCAGTAGCGACGCTTCTCGTATTGGTAGTGTAGTACACGAAATGAATGAAATGAGATTACAGGGAAGATTTGAAGGTGTCGATTTTAAAGAGTATTGGTTAAACAGAGAAGTAGAATTTGAAGGACATACAGTTAAGGTAGATGCAGAAATGATAGAAGCGTCTAATATATATTGTGAATATGTAGTTAAAAGAAAAAATGAAGAAAAAAAATCAAAACTTTATATTGAAGAAAGATTAGACGGACATGAAATACACCCAGATTTGTGGGGAACAACAGATATTTTAATAGTACAAAAAGACAAAATAATCATTATAGATTATAAGAATGGTAAATATCCGGTAGAAGTAGAAAATAATTTACAGCTAAGAGCTTATGCTCTTATGGCTTTATCAAAGTATTCAGAAAAAACAAAAGTAGAAATGGTAATAGTGCAACCTAGAGCGTGGCATAAAGACGGACCAATAAGATCTACAGAAATTTCTTCTGAAAATTTGGTAAATTGGGCGTTTGATTGGCTTAAGCCAAAAATAGATGCCTGTTTTGAAGATGAACCTGTTTTTGTGGCCGGAGAACATTGTATCTTTTGTCCGCATAAACTTAATTGCGATACTCATAAAGAGTATCTACTTAGTGAGGAGTACATTGAGCGAAAAAAACAACGAACTAAAAGAGCAATCTACAACAGATAGCGAAGAAAAACCTTTTCTGTCTTACGAACAAGACGGAGTTAAAAAGAATATTTACAAAAGCAATTTGGTAGATGCTGAACAAGAAATTACAGTTAAAGGCAATCAATTAGCATTAGCTGAAATTTGTGCTTGGACAATAAATGGTTTAGCACAACTAGAGCAAGACACAGACACAATCACACAAGCAAGAAGGATTGAACAACTAACACAGTTAAAACAATCTTTTGAGTTTTTGCGTAATTATTCGTTTGAGTTATTAAGAGTAACATTAGAAAAAGGAGAGAAAAATGACAATTAAAGCAATCAGAAAAGGAGCTAGTAAAAACCCTATGCGTATGGCTATATATGGACCTGCCGCAATAGGTAAAACAACTGCTGTATGTGAAATGCCAGATCCAATGATACTTACATTGGAAGAAGGTCTTATTACACAAACAGACGAAAATATTTGGAACACAGAACCTATCGAAAGTTTCCCAGAGTTTATAGAATACCTAGAAGAAATCAGAGATAACGACGATTATAAGAGCAGAAAGACTTTAGCTATTGACTCTTTAGACTGGTTAGAAACTCTTGTTGAAAAGTATGTATCGGAAAAAGACGGCAAAGAGTCCATATCTGATTTTGAATGGGGGACAGGATATTCAAAAGCAAAAGAAACATTGACACAAGTTTTTGACCTTTTAGATCAAATCAGAACTAAAAGAAAAATGCGTGTGGTGTTTATCTGTCATGTCAAAGAAGATAGAAAAGAAAAGCCAGGACTTAAAGACTATCAAAAATATGAGTTAAAACTTAGGACTGGTTTTGGAGAAAAAGTAAAAGAATATCTTGATATGGTTTTGTTTTATAACTACAAATTTGGAGAAGTTAAAACACAAGACGATAAAGGATCTTTAAAAACAAAAGTTACGCAATCTAAAGAAAGATATTTATTTACAGAAGATTGTATAAGTTATTTTGCTAAAAACAGATATAACTTGCCGCCAGAGATTAAGGTTGAAAAAGGCAAGGTATGGAAAACTTTAGAACAAGAACTTAAAACTGCACTAGCCGGAGATAAAAATGGTTGAGCCAATTAAAAAAAGACTGCCTTCTTATGAAGGGTATGACCAAATACTTGGCAGAGTAAAAGGAATTATCAAAGAAAAAATAGGATCTAGCGACTTACTTGATAAGGCATTGATGAAATGTTTGCTTGAGATAGAAAATCTAGAAGTAGAAATATCTGAAACTGTGAGCGGTAGATACGAGTCTTTCGATAACAACGAAGAACATTAGTAAAAAGCGAGGTAAATATGACTAATTTCAAAAACTTAATAGAACAGGCAGAAGAAGAAAATGCTTCAATGTCTGACTTTGTAGAATATCCAGAAGGTAGATACTTAATTAATTTTGTCCAGGCAGATGAAATTACAGACTTTGTATCTAAATCAGGGAAGATTTATGACGCTACTGATATAGAATTTCATGTAGAAGGTTGGTCTAACAAAACATTAAAGTCTAGGTATTTTACAGCTTACGACAAGGAAAATTCTGGAGAAGATAAACTGCATAAAGCGGCATTGAGCGGTACTATGAAACTGCAAAATATCCTTATGGCTATGGGCGTGAAACCAGAAGATTTCCCAGAAAGCATAGATCAATTTAACGAAGTCTTACAAGGTAAGAGTGCTACTTGTCTTTTGAAGAAAAGAGAATATGAAAGCAACGGACAAAAAAAATCTACATTAGATTTAGACGAAGACTTTGCAGGACAAAATTGGAAAGTCGTAGGAGAAGAAAAACATATTGATATTTCTAGTCTTGGATCTTTTGAAGAAGAAAAAATTGAGAAAAAAGAAGAAGCTCCTGCTCCTGTAGAAACAAAGACTGAGGAGTTTGACGAAGAAATCCCCTTTTAAATTTTGTTTGATATAAAAAACAACAGGCCTTCTTTATGTGCCTGTTGTTTAAAACCTTCTGGAGCAATTTTATTGCAAATAGATAATAAGTATTATGGTGTCTGTAATAACGGACACCATATAGAAGAAATTAAAACAAGAGTGGGAAACAAAATGGAAATAACCAGGCAGTCTAACTTAAATTATAAAAGTGTTGATTATGCAATAGCGGAAGTAAAGTCATTGTATCAACAGTTAGCAAAAAAAAATAAAACATACGAGCTTCATAAGTGGGAAGGAGAAGAAAGAAAAAAGTTTTTTAGAACACTAATTCTCTGTTATCTTGATTGCGAGAAAGCAAAAGCAAGTAATGGAGTAGATAGTGGCTAATTATAAACAGCTCTTTGAAAAGAGAAAATCAAAAGAAAAAAAACTTACACAGCAAAAAGCAGATATATCTGATCTTATAAAACAGATGAACGCTGACGGCTTGTTAGTGGATAGCATAGACACTTCTGGCGGCATTGTAAGAGTGCCGGTAAAAGCTACTGCTATATCAAGGGACGATAAGACTTCGACAGGAGAAAAATCTGGTTGGTATTTCTTTCATCAAAATAATGAACATTGGATTTCTGTATATGGTAATTGGAGAACAAATCAACAATGGAAGTTTTACAGCAATTCTATAAAAGAGCTTACTCCGGAACAGCAAACAGAATTAAATAAAGAAATAGAAATAAATCTGCAAAGGGCCAAGAAAGAAAGGGAGAAAAAGAATAATGAAGTTGCGAAGGAATGTGAGAGAATTTTTGAAAGTTCTAAAATAGTTAATGAGCATGAATACCTATCAAGTAAAGGGTTAAAAAATAATTATGGATTGACAGAGATGAACGGATCACTTCTTTGTCCGGTGTATTCTACACAAAATACAAAAAAAGAATTAAGAAGTCTGCAATATATAACAACAGAGTCTAAGCGTTTTGCTTCTGCTTCTGAGGTTAAGTCTGGAATATACACAGTAGGCATAGGTTGGAACGATTGGTCTAATATAAAAACCATAGCGGTTACGGAAGGACTCGCTACTTGTCTGAGCGTTTATGAGAGTACAGGTCTTCCGACAATATGTGTGTTTTCTGCAAATTTTGGATTAGTGGCTCTTGAGAACATCAGGAAGTTTTGTAATGCGGAGTTCTTAATCTGCTTTGACCATGACCAGAACGGCATAGGACAGGCAAAAGCTAAAGAGATTTGTGCTTCACTTAGCTCTTGCTTGATAAGAATACCTAGCAAAGTAGGAGATTATAATGACTTGTACCAAGAAGAAGGACCAAATGCAGTTAAAAGTGAAATCCTCAGTAAAGGTTATAAGTTTTCACAATACTCAATAAAAAACTTTGTAGGTACTCCGCCGCCAAGAAGGTGGTTAGTAGATCAGAGTTTAGAGCTTTCTAAAATATCCTTGCTATGTTCTATAGGTGGTATAGGTAAATCCGGAATAACTTTGAAGGCCTGTTTAGACATAAATCAAGGTCATGGTAATTTTTTAGGTAATAAAATTATGGACAAGGGTAATTGTATTATCTTGTCTAGTGAAGATGATACTGACGAAGTTAGAAGGAGAATAGCGTTATTAGATAGAGATAACAGAAGATTTGAAACTGAATACGACACCTTTGTTGTGTGTACTAGCGAAATGGGTAAGCCATTAACATTAATAAAACAAGACGCTATCAATGGATTGCACATAACTCCAGAAGCAATAGAGCTTTCTAATTCTTTAGAAGACATTGAAGATTTAAAATTGATAGTCATAGATCCGGTACAATCTGTTGTGTCTGCACAATTAAATGACAATGAAGTAGCACAACTCTACGCACAATATGTAGCGTCATTGTCCGCTAAATTTGGTTGTAGCGTACTCTCGGTACATCATCTCAATAAAAGTGCATTGTCTAATACAAATGATGTTTTATCTGCCAGAAGCTCAATCAGGGGAGCTACAGCATTAACTGATAGCCATAGGGCAGTTTTTGTTATGTTCCTGGACTCAGAAGAAAACACAGAGCAAATTTGCTTTGAGCAAGGTATTCCATTTAACAGGTTAGCAGTAGTTAAATCTGCTCTAGTAAAAGCCAATAGTGAAGCGGACATGAGTATCAAAACTTTAATTAGAAAAGGATTTGAACTTGAGCTTTTAGACGAAAAAAAGGGATCTGTTAATGATATTAACTGGGATTGATACCTTAGTTTCTGACCATAGGTACTCCCATAGAGCTATGCGTTTCTGGGTAGGCGTATGGTCATACAGACTTATATATACATATATAGGGAGAACAAAGGTTCTCCCATATAGGAAAAGGGAAGGCAGGTAAATCTAAGCTAAGCTGAGAAATGAAACGGAAGGATAAATTTAAAAATTATTGGTGGGTAAGCA
>CEUF01120340.1_pt1 | contig 13780 bp, 12 predicted proteins | sample 531461 | NCBI WGS metagenome assembly CEUF01 (sample SAMEA2623350, study PRJEB7988) | marine metagenome | biome: marine biome (ENVO:00000447); feature: surface water layer (ENVO:00002042); material: "saline water (ENVO:00002010), including plankton (ENVO:xxxxxxxx)" | depth 5 m | reverse complement strand
ATAATGTCTATAAGATAGAAAAATGGATTGACTTTGCATCTAAAACGGATATCTATAACGGAATTGACTTTTCTCGTGTTTATAGAATATATTTTGATAGTAAAACAAATGATTTAAATAATCTCAAATCAGAATTAGAATTATTAGAATCAATTGATTTGGTTGAGTTTGAATATAAACGTAGACCATTTTATACTCCAAATGATCCAAGATATAATAATCAGTGGTATATCGATGAAATACGTTCAAATGATGCATGGGATATTTGGGATATTGCAGCTGGCGATTTACCCGGTAATCGTGATATTATTTTATCATCAGTTGACTTAGGTGTGAATTGGCAACATCCAGATTTAGTAAATAATTTATGGCAAAATTTGGGTGAAGACGCTGATGGTGATGGCCGTACAGTTGAATATATAAATGGTCAATGGGTATTAGACCCAGGAGATTTAAATGGAATAGATGATGATAACTGGGATAATAACATGTCAACATTTATTGATGATTTAGTTGGATGGGATGTATCTGGAAGCTCATATGGAGATAATAATCCAGATGTTCCTAATAATGGTGGTTGGGCTCATGGAACGCATGTTGCTGGTTTATTATCAGCAACAACAAATAATAATACAGGAATTGCCTCAACAGCATTTAATTGTAGTGTAATGTCAGTTAAATGTACAAATGAATCTGAGGATCCTAGTTATATATCAAATGGTTATGAGGGATTACTATATGCGGCTAAGGCTGGTTTTTTCTCACAAGGATTTTCTATTGTTAATCTAAGCTGGGGAGGTGGTGGATATAATTTATTTGAACAAGAGATGGTTAGTATGTGTGCAAATGATTACAATGCATTAATATTTGCTGCAGCTGGTAATGAAAATGTAGAAGAAGCCCATTATCCATCTAGTTATAATGATGTTATTTCTGTAACTGCATCAGGCCCCAATAATGGCTGGAATCATTGGGCTACATATCATCAGACTGTAGACCTAGCATCTCCTGGAGAATCAATCGAAAGTTGTGTGAATAATGGTAATGGCTATTCATCATGGGCGGGAACTTCAATGGCAAGCCCGGTAGCAGCAAGCATTGCTGGTCTGATGAAATCAATGCATCCAGAATGGATGGTAGAGCAACTTCATACAATGATTGTTGCAACTGCTAATCCAATAATATATGAAGTAAATCCTGAAAATTATATTCAAGGGAAATTAGGATCTGGAAGAGTTGATGCACTAAAAGCAGTTACAACTGATTTATTTCCAAAAATTGACCTGGTTGATACTGAAATAATTATGGATAATGATGAAATATACATTGGAGATACCATTGAACTCATAACTGTATTATATAATAATGATAATTGGGGTGAAGCAATTAATCCTGAAATTAATCTGAGCTGTTTGTCAGATGATATCAATATTATTAATGATACCATGCCAATTGAAAATATTTCCACTGATGAAGCAATGGTTAATTTTGAGCCTATAATTATTGAATTTTCTGGAAATATTAATCCAGGTGAAACAGAATGTGTATTGAACTTTACTTCTAACCAAGATTCTTATATAAAATATGAGACATCGTTTCCAATTATATTTAATATTAGTGAAACTCAGATATTACTGGGTGATCTAAATCAAGATACAAGTATTGATATTTTGGACGTTATCATTACAGTGAATATTATTTTAGAGGTGATTTCTCCAAATGGATATGAAAATATAGCTTCAGATTTGAACACTGATGATATAATCAATATTCAAGACGTAATTTTATTAATTAATTTGATATTAGATAGATAGTGCGCTAGCTTAAAATCTGAAAACCAAGCGATTCAATACTTGATTGTATTGTTTGTAAATCCTTATCCAGATTAAAAGTTGCATCCCCAGACTTTAAATCAATACTTATATTACTAGCTCCCATAGATTCAAGCTCACTTGTAATTTTCTGAATACAATTATTACATGACATCCCACCAATTTTTAGATGAATTACTTTTTGACTATTATCATAGGTATTAGTTTTAGATTTAATAGAGCTTAAAAGTGTATTCGCTGCAAGTCCAATGATAATAAATGCTGATATATAATTAATATATGAGGTGTGTTCATGAATGTGGATATGATCTAAATTAGGAATGGAAATTGAGAACAAATCAACAATCATACCAAAAAATAAACTTATTAAGATTAATGAAATAAGATTGATTACGGTTGCTCTTTTTCCCAAAATCTGAGTCATTGTTGCTATGGAAGTTGTATTAGTAGCTGCACCTACCATAAGAAAAACTAACGCAGCTCCTAAAGTAACCCCTTTGCCCATCATTGCAAGTGCAATAGGAATAGATGCGGTTGCACATATATATAATGGCAAGCCAATAACAATCATAACAATCATTGATATAAATCCTTGACCAATAAAATTTTCAACTATTGATGCTGGTAAATATATATTAATCAATGCAGCAATAAATATTCCAATTAGAAGTGGCTTCATGATATCTCTGGGTAATGTTATAAATGAATAGGTAAATATTTTTTTAATTTTTGATTCATTTTCATCATCACAACAAGAATCTTCTTCATCTACTGTTGCTTTCTCATAATTAGGATCAAAAAAATAAATTATTAGTCCACATAAAATTCCAGAGATTAATGCAATAAAAGGCCTAACAAGTGCTACAATTGGACCAAGAAGTCCATATGTCACCATAAAACTATCAATACCCGTTTGCGGTGTAGAAAATAAAAAGGATGTAACAGCTCCTTTTGAGGCTCCATTTTTTTTTAAAGATGCTGCGACTGGGATTACAGAGCAAGAACAAAGTGGTAAGGGTACACCAAAAATCGAAGCTTTAACTATTGATAGAATACCATGCTTATTACCTAAATTGTCTTGAACGAAATTTTTTGATATAATAACTGATAGGATTCCAGCAAATAAAAATCCCTGAACCAAAAATGGAGAAATTTCTAAAAGTAGATTCCAAATATTTAAAAATAAATTATACATTCTGAATGATGGCCTCATTTGCTAATCGATCTGCATGTTCATTCCCAGGATGACCAGAATGTCCTTTTACCCAGCGCCAATCAATAATATGTTTTTCTGATAATAAATCTAACTGTTTCCATAAATCTTGATTTTTGACAGATTGCTTATTTGCGGTCTTCCACCCATTAGACTTCCATGTATTAATCCAATCTGTAATACCATTTTTGACATAATTAGAGTCAGTAGTTAATACTACATGACATTGCTCTTTAAGAGAATCGAGTGCTTTAATTACAGCTGTTAATTCCATAATATTATTTGTTGTATCATTATCCTTACCTGAAATTTCTTTTACATTATCTTTATAGATAAGGATAGCACCCCATCCACCAACTCCAGGGTTTCCTTTACATGCACCATCTGTAAATACTTCAACATATTTTAACTGATTTTCCATGGCTTTAATTTACATTAGTTTTGGCTATATATAAAAAAGGGGATATTTAGACTATCCCCTTTTAAGTTTATTGTATGCTAAATTAATTTATCCTAATACTTCATTAACAAGTAATACGACATCAACGACATTCAAAACACCATCTCCATTCATATCAGCTGCAATGAATTGAGAAGATGTAAATCCACCTGCTTGTAAAATTTCATTTACTAGTAACACTACATCAAGTACATCTAAACTAGTATCAAAATTAATATCACCACTAGTGATTGATAGCAATTCAACACTTTCACAATCTTCAATATTGACTACTAACGCGCTACCCGTTGGGTCTGAGAGAATAACGTCTTCCAAGCAAAGTGTTGTTGTACTTCCTGGATCTAGTACGTCAAAATCAATTTCAACTAATGTGTGATTTCCAGCTGGAATCTGCGCTCCAGTTAAAGAAAAACTCAGTATAGTACCTGATTCATTGCTACTAGTGGTAAAGCCATAGCTACCAGAAATTCCACCAGAAGCTCCAGTTATATTAATTGCGTTGGGATAATCAGATAGAACAAATTGAAATCCACTGACAGCGCTCTCGCTAGACATATCAATATCAAGTTTACCATTATTTACATCTATGTCACCTATACTTAAATTAACTGATGGACTTGCTGTAATTGAAAATGTGCCATCACTAAAATCGTAAACATCTGAATTTGAATTACTTGTAATTTTTATTTTATAATTTGATCCGCTTGCTACAGAATTAGGGATACTCCATGTATAGGCTCCATCATTAGTTGTATTGGTAACGATATTAGAATTAAACGTATTATTTATATATAATTTAATAGATACATTGCTTTCAGCATTGGAATCCCAATTAATATTATATATATCACCTGTCTCTAATGACTCTCCACCATTAGGAGTTTCAACCGTAATATATTCTGATGGACCAGCAGTATACGTTCCATCAATAGCCATTGGACAAGTACCTCCAGCACAAAGATAATTTTCTATATTAGTGACTTGAAATGCTTTAGCAAGCTTTCCATATAAATCACTTCCACCTGATCCACATGCGCCTGATCCACCTGATAATACTCCAACAATTCTTTGATTATTATCAAATAATGGAGACCCTGATGAACCACCTTCTGTACCACCTTCATCCCAATAAAGTTCCCAGTGTGAGCCAGCTGGTGAGTATCCACCACCTTGCCAATTTGTAGCACCAGAATTATATGCTTGATCATTATCAAAATTGATTTTTTTAGGGGCTCCTCCAGGATGATGTACTCCACAGGAAATAGTTGGAGCACTACTACTTCTATTCCATCCAGCATAAAACACATTCCAGCTCGGATAAATATAATCTGTAATTTCTAAAAGTACAACATCAGGGTCAAACCCTCCCGATGTTATTAGTAAATCTGAGCTATATGCATATGAACCGTAGCTTGCACTATTTCCATTGCAACTAGATGTTTCATAATTAAAATAAAATCTAAATGTATTTGAATTGTTTCCATCGATACAGTGCCATGCAGTTAAAAAATATGGAGTTAAATCATTATTGGTATTATTAATCATAGATCCACTACATATATATCCACCCATATCTAAAAATGCGGCTGCATTGACTGGATCTTGATAGTTATTTGCACTTGAACAATTTACGTTAACACCACAATTTCTTTCACTTTCATAATTTTCCCATAAATTAAGAATATCACGATAATCGTGAATAATTTCATCAATAACAATATTATTTGCTTCCTGCGAATCTTGTGGAATAATTAACTCCATGTGAATCATTTCTCCTCTTAAAAGAGGAATACTAAAAATATTATCTTCATTATTATTTAATGATGAATATGCCCCAAGTACTACTGAAAGATCCTCATTATAAATGTATAAAAGCGCATCATCAGATAAATAAAAGGGGATAAACTCCAGGGATATTGCCTCTGCTCCTCTGCTTTTTATATTAAGTCTCCACACTTCGTTTCCATCATCTAAAGTAGTTTTTAAAGCATGCTCGAAAAAATTATAGTTTTGTTCAAATATATGTCCATATCTGTATGGAGTGTTGGGCGGACGTAATGCATCTTCTTGTAGCATGGTCTCACGATCTACGAATCCAGTCTGAATCAAACCTATATTGCTGTCCATTTCATTGCTAAAACTATGGGGCAGTCCACCTAAGCTAGATTGTGAAAATAAACCGGATAATAATAATATTGTACTTAAAATAATACTCTTCATACGTTCCCCTTGCCTTTAAAAATTGAACTTATTCAACTTTAATGCTAATAAAGCTTATTGTAAATAAAAAAAATGTTAATATATGTTACAGACATCACAAATTACCCTTATACTGATTAATAAATTTACTGTGACAATCAAAAACAATTTCTGGAAGGTTATTTAAATTAAAAAACTGTAATTCCTCTGCATCATCTCCAGCTCTCATATTGGAAAAATCGGTAACAACCATTTCAACCCCAATTAATAATATATCTCCAAAAATTGAACCATAATGTGAACAGGTAGATAAAATATTTTTTACCTTACCATCTAAATTTGTTTCCTCTTTAAGTTCACGCATAGCTGCTTCATTCAAAGTTTCATTAAGCTCCATAAATCCACCTGGAAGACCCCACTCACCTTTTCCTGGATCAAATGCTCGTTTTGCTAGTAAAAGCTCATCATTTTTTACACATATGATAGTTGCTGTTGGCTTAGGATTTTCATAGTGAATCGTATTGCACGATAAACAATGATATCTATTATTTCCATCAATAAATCCATATTGATTTTTGCTTCCACAATGTGAACAATATTCTAAGTAACCCATGTACAAATATAATTATTTATATAAAAATTTAAATTAGTAATATGTAATAAATATTTTTATTATATCTTTTATGATATCAAATGATATAACAGTTGTTGGTTCTATTGCTCTAGATACCTTAGAGACATCTAAGGGTAACCGTGAAAATCTTCTTGGTGGGTCCGCTACATATTTTTCTTTATCTGCATCATTATTTTCATCTGTTGAACTTATTGGAATCGTGGGAAGTGATTTTCCTGATAGTGGTTGGAAGATTTTAAAGTCAAATAATATTAATTGTGATAATATTGAAATAAAGGATGGTAAAACATTTAGTTGGGGTGGCAGATATAGCGATGATTACTCAACCAGAGATACTTTATTTACTGAATTAGGTGTTTTTGAAACATATAAGCCTATTATTAAAAATAGTTCTAATAATAACGGGATTTTATTTTTAGCTAATATACATCCTTCACTACAACTAGATGTCCTTAATCAAATGAAATCCAATATTTCCATGGTTGTATCAGATACAATGAATTTATGGCTCGACATGGATCTTAATGGAGTTAAAGAAGTCATCTCCAAATCAAATATTTTTTTACTTAATGATGAGGAAGCTCTGCAATTAACAGGTCAGTCAGATATGGACAAAGCCGGCCAAGATATACTTCAAGAAGGCCCTGATACTGTGATTATTAAACTTGGAGGTAAGGGTTCACTACTTTTTTCTAAAGGAGAGCAATTTCACGTACCGTGCGTACCTGATATAGATGTATATGATCCAACAGGTGCTGGAGACAGTTTTGCAGGTGGACTATTGGGATATATATCTCAATATGGATTTGCTGATAAACAAGAAGCATTAATTCATGCATCTGCTATTGCATCTTATACCGTTTCAGATTTTGGAATAAATAAATTATTAAACTTAAATTTAGATACTATCAAATCACGAGTTGATATGATAAAAAATATAATGAAAGATTAAACCAAGGAATAATATGTTAAAATACCTTACCATTTTTAGTTATATACTGATTGCATTATTTTTAACTAACTGTGCAAGTGGACCTTCAAGTGTTGAGTTTACATCTGCTAAAACTAAAGCACGTTCAGAGAGAAATTTAAAGGATGCTGAAAATTATGCATTACAGGCACTATCACTCGAGGCACATGCACAAGATGCTCAAGTTCCATATTTTTTAGCTACAGAGATCTACAAACCTCAAAAGAATTGGACTAAAGTAGTTGAAATGTTTGATGAGGCAATGAAGCGGGATCCAGAGGCAATGCTGCTTCAACCATTAATGTATAACAACGAGCCAATCTATAAAATGCAAGATCAGATAAATATTTATTATAAAAATGAACTCTGGTTTATACTTTTTAATAAAGCAGTTAAAATATATGAAGATGATTTAACGGACCCTGAGATTATTAATCTTTTAGAATTAGCTATGTATGTAGATCCTAATAATGTTAAGGCATATATTCTTCTTGCTACAACCTACAATATCAATGATAATTTAAATGCAGCAAAAGAGTTAATTAATAATGCACTAAGATTAGAATCACTTCAAGTTGAAGAAAAAGCTAGATTGTGTAGCATTCTCGCTGAATTTTATAAACAAGAAAATAACTATTCTGATGGAATTGATAGCTATATGCAAGCATACGATTTTTATAAATCTATAGATGATACAGATGGTGTGATGTCATCAATGGTTGGAATTTTAGGCCTAAATTTACTACTCGAAGATTGGTTAAAATCAATTCAATGGGCAGAAAAAATATATGAGGATTTCTACCTAGTCAGTGAAGAAAATGAAATAGATATTTTGTTTAATATTTCACTAGCATATAATAATGCAGCATCAAGTTACTATAATGTAGCAGGGGAAGTTTTTAATTCAGATAACCCAACGCGTGCTGCGCTTCAAGAATCAATGAATAACTATAACATAGCATTCGAATATTTTGATATTGCCAGAGACTTCTTTATGGAACTAGAGGATATGGGATCTGAAAATGGAGCATCAATGGCAATCCAAGTAAAAGATTATATGGATTTAATCGAGGATACTCAAATTCCTTTCGTTCAAAAGCAGCTTGATTCAATCAACTAAATTTTAATGATAAATAAATAGCGGGTAATAAAATTACCCGCTATCTTAAGCAAGACCTCGGTGATTTCACTGGGTCTTATCTCCTCCCTATCACCAAAATTGGTGTTATAACAAGATAAAATAGAAATTTGATTGTTGATGTGATTTAGGTTACAAAAATTTAATAATTTTTTCTTTTAACCAGTAATTCAGTCAGTGCAGTGTCTAGAGGTTCATCAGTATGAAGTGGAATGTAGTCTATGCGATTTTGCCTACATCCTGCCTTTAATGTTTGACAAAATTTGTCGAACAGCTGGATATAGTCCTTGGCGATATGCCATGGATCGGTGGTGATTTCTTCGGCTGTTTCATTATCAATAAACTTTACTCTCTCATTAAAATTAAATGTAGATTCATTTCTATCGATAATATGAAACACAATAACTTCATGACCCTTATGACGTAAATGACGTAATCCGTTTATTATTTTTGATGAATCATCCATTAAATCAGAAATAACAATTACTAATCCCCTCTTAGATATACCTTCTGCAGAATAATGAAGTGCATTGGCAATATTTGTTTTTTTTGATGGTTTTGCATTCTCCATATTTGATAATAATATATTAAGATGGCTAGGGACTGACCGCGGAGGTATCAATTTATTGATGGTTTCATTAAATAAAGATAATCCAACAGCATCTTGTTGTTTAATCAAAATATAGGCAAAAGATGCTGCTAATATTTTAGCATATTCAAATTTATTTGAATCATCAGATCCATAATTCATTGAATTGCTTTGATCTAAAATAATATTAGCTTTTAAATTGGTTTCTTCCTCGAACTGCTTAACATAGTATTTATTAGTTTTAGACCATAATTTCCAATCAATATGCCTAACCTCATCTCCAATGCCATACGGCCTGTGCTCTGAAAACTCTACAGAAAAACCATGGTAAGGGCTTTTGTGAAGTCCAATCATAAACCCCTCAACAACATATTTTGCTTTAATGGATAAATTTTGAAGCTTTGATAAAAGCTCAGGAGTCATTTTTTGACCTTGATCCATATATCGTTATATCTTTAGTTGGTCAATTAATTGATCTAAAACATCTTCTTTACTAATTCCATCTGCTTCAGCGGTGAAATTAGTAATAATACGATGTCTTAATATTGGCTTGGCAATATCTTTAATATCATCAATATCAGGAGTACTTTTTCCAGCTAGTAAACATTTTGCCTGTGCTGCCATAATTAAAAATGTGCTCGCTCTTGGACCTGCTCCCCAATCTAACCAATCTTTTGTAATTTGAGGTGCAAGTTCATTGGTTGGTCTAGTCATACTAACTAATTTAACTGCGTACTCAATCACATTTTCAGAAACAGGAACTTGATTAATTAAATCTTGAAACGATTGTAATTCTTGTTGAGAGATCACCGTGGTTAGCGACGCTTTTTCTTGCGTTGTAAGAGTTTTAACAATCTCTACTTCTTCTTCCATTGATGGATAGTTAATTAAAATATTAAACATAAATCTATCCAATTGTGCCTCAGGTAGCGGATAGGTACCTTCTTGCTCAATTGGGTTTTGAGTGGCTAAAACAAAAAATGGTTGATCTAGAGTATATGTATTGCCACCTGTTGTTACTTTATTCTCTTGCATGGCCTCAAGTAATGCTGATTGTGTTTTAGGCGGAGTTCGATTAATTTCATCTGCTAAAATAACATTTGAAAATATAGGACCTTTGAAAAATCGAAATGATCTTTTTGAAGTCTTTGAGTCTTCTTCAATAATATCAGTTCCTGTTATATCTGATGGCATTAAATCTGGTGTAAACTGTATTCTATTAAATTTTAAATCTAAAACATCAGATAAAGTTTTTATTAATAAAGTTTTTGCTAAACCAGGAACTCCTTCAAGTAATACATGCCCTCTACATAGTAGTGCAATAAAAAGATGATCAATAACATCTTTCTGGCCAATGATTACCTTTGAAATCATTTGAAAAAGCTGATCTCTACTTTCATTTAACTTATCTACAATTTTAATATTATCCATAATTTTCCCTTTGAAATGCTTAAATAAAGAAATTCATATTTTCTTAATGATTACGTATTAAATTTAAGAGTTAAGGATTGCAATTGAAATAAATAATAAATGGTACAAAAACAAATAAAAGGATTAAATCTTCAGGAGATTACACGAATTTGTGAAATGAATAATTTCCCACCATTTCGTGCTAAACAGCTATATCATTGGATGTATAGACATGGTATTAATGAAACCAATGAAATGAATAATATTCCGAAAGAAATGTCAGAATTACTTTCACAGGAATATCAATTTAAAACGCTTCAAGTAGAAGAAATTCAAAGTTCAGAAAAAGAGAATACTAAAAAGATTTTATTTAAAACTCATGATAATAGGCTTATTGAATCGGTGAGTATGATTGATAAAAATCTTCATACAATTTGTATATCATCTCAGGTTGGATGTAGTGTGGATTGTCAATTTTGCGCAACTGGTGAAATGGGATTCATGAGAAGTCTTAGCTGTGGAGAAATTATAGATCAATTTATTGAAATTACAAAAATCCGCGAAGAGCCCATTACTAATGTTGTGTATATGGGTATGGGTGAGCCATTTTTAAATTATAATGAAGTCATTAAATCTGCAGAAATTTTACATGATCCACATGGAATGAACCTTGGAAGAAATAGAATCACTATTTCTACCTCTGGAATTTTGCCAAAAATCAAACAATTCATTGAAGAAAAGCAACCCTATAAACTTGCAATATCTTTAAATGCAGCTGATGATGAAACTCGAACACGTATTATGCCCATTAATAAAAAATGGAATATTGAAATGTTAATGCATGAACTGGAGAAATATCCTGTAGATAAAAAAAATAAAATCATGCTTGAATATGTACTCCTCAAAGGCGTGAATGATACCAAAAGCGATGCTGAGATTTTAGCTTCATATGGAAATAAGCTAAGATGTAAAATAAATGTGATACCTTTCAATGATATCGGAAATAAGTTTGCACGTCCTGATGATGCGACAATAAATAGATTTATAAAAACCCTTTACGAAAATCAAATACATTACCAAACGCTGGTTCGATGGAGCAAAGGTAATGATATTGATGCGGCATGTGGTCAACTATCTGCAAAGAATAATGATTGAATATATCAAAAATATAATTAATGATAAACCTTCCATTGGAGTGGTTCTTGGTTCAGGTCTGAATAGCTTGATTGATTCTCTTGAAAACATAAAAAGAATCCCATATAATGAAATTCCATCATTTATTCAAACAACGGTGAAGGGTCATGCAGGGGAATTTGTTTTTGGAACAGTTAAGGGTACAGATATACCTGTGATTTTTGCTAATGGAAGATTTCACTATTATGAAGGGTTAGAGTATAAGAATGTTCATATTCTCATTGATATTTTCAATGAGTTAGGGTGTGATAAAATTATAACAACTAATTCATCCGGGTGTTTAATCCCATCATGGTCACCAGGGGATATTATGATTATCGATTCACATATTGATATGACATTTAGAGATGGTCCTGATGTCATCAATAAAAAAATAGGTGATGAATATTACAATCCTAAACTAATATCATTAGCGATAGATTGCATGAATGAAATGAACATGCCAATTCGAAAAGGTACATATGGATGGACACTGGGGCCTACCTATGAAACACCTGCTGAAGTACAATTTTTACAAAAACATGGTATCAGTGCTGTTGGAATGTCAACTGTACCTGAAATAGAACGTGCTCATGAATTAAAAATTGATTTACTATCACTTGCATGCCTTACCAATTATGCTGTAGGTATCTCACAACACCCCCTAACACATGAAGAGGTAGTCGAACAGGCAAATAAAAGTGGTGAAATATTTACGAAATTATTAAATCAGATATTAATCAAGAGTAACCAAATCTAAATCCACATACGATTCAAATAAAATAACAGGATGACTATTTAACCATACTTCAGTCCACTCTTTATTAAACGTTAACTCCATTTTTCCACCAATATTTGATATATGTAATGGAGAAATTAACTGATGAGACTGTGATGCATAATATGCAGCAGCAACAGATCCAGAGCCACATGAACGCATAATTTGTTCAATGCCCTTCTCATAGGTTATTACATGAATATGATTATCTGATTCAACAGAAAGAAAGTTAACATTAAGACCTGAGGGTTTAAAAGTAGAACTATATCGAATACTCTGTGCATTATCATATAATATATTCTGATCTAATTCCTTAGATAGAGTTACGAAATGTTTTGCTCCAGAGTCAATATGTTTACCACTAAAACCATTCACCTCAAGTTCATCGGTAACATTAGATGGAGGCTTCATCGAAATATTAATTTTATTATTAATCAAATTGATTTTATGTTGACCATCCCCAGCTAAAAACGTGTTGGTTTTAAATTCAAATGTCAATGATTGCAATAGTAATACAGAGCATAATGCTCCATTGGCACACATCGTTTCCCAGCTTCCATCGCAATTATAATAGTCCATTTTAAAATCATCAGATTCAATAGAGGTATCGATAAGTATTAACCCATCAGCACCTACACCTTTTGTTCGATTACAAAATTTTTGAATATTGGGTTCATCTAACTCAATATGTAAATCATTTTTTATAATGAGAATAAAATCATTACCATTGCATTGAGATTTATAAAATTTTTGTTTATGCATTAGAATATGATTCGATATAAAAAGATAGTGAATAAATAATCATAAATAATGTCAGTGTGACAATAGAGCGATAAACAAATTTTTGAGTTTGACTTCGTTCAAATAGCACAGATACGATAATTAAAATAATCGTAAGAAATAATTTGTACTGATAGATTGGCATCGAAAGTCTCCAAAAATTTGATTCAACAATTAACCATATATCACTAATCAAAACAATGCCTAACATGAAATGAATGTATTTATATAATTTCTTAGATAAAAATGGTCCATGAGCGCCATCTTGCAAAATATATCCTACTGCTGCAAAAATAAACAAAAGTAGTATGATATTTAAACTACTTGTATAAATAAATGTCATATCAAAATTCATAATTAAACCTGATTAAGAACGATTTGAATAAGTAGTACAACATCAAGTAAGTCAATAGTTCCATCTGCATTTAAATCAGATGCACATAGTTGTTGAAGGTTGGGCTCAAAAGTACCAAGGATAAAATTAATTTGTTGAAGAATGTCAATCACATCAATAGCACCATCCACATTTAAATCACCAAGAACACAAAGGGCATTGAATTCATTATATCCAGTCCTACGATAGTTCCCTTTGTACATTGACCAA
>CEUF01127353.1_pt1 | contig 13800 bp, 15 predicted proteins | sample 531461 | NCBI WGS metagenome assembly CEUF01 (sample SAMEA2623350, study PRJEB7988) | marine metagenome | biome: marine biome (ENVO:00000447); feature: surface water layer (ENVO:00002042); material: "saline water (ENVO:00002010), including plankton (ENVO:xxxxxxxx)" | depth 5 m | reverse complement strand
ACTAGAACTAATAAACTTACTCATGAAATCATAATGGAGGGTTTAGAAAGATCGCCAATGTTTTCAGGAAAAATTGAGGGCTTAGGCCCAAGGTACTGTCCGTCAATAGAAGATAAAATTCATCGGTTTTCCGATAGAGAGTCTCATCAAATATTCATTGAACCAGAGGGGCTTACTTCTAAAGAAATTTACCCTAATGGAATATCCACAAGCATGCCTAAAGACATTCAACAAAGAATGGTAAATTCAATCATTGGTTTTGAAAAAGCTGAAATAACTAAATTTGGTTATGCGGTTGAATATGATTTTTTCGACCCTAGAGAGCTTCAACATACCCTGGAAACAAAGAAAATAAAAAACCTTTATTTTGCTGGTCAAATTAATGGCACAACGGGTTACGAAGAAGCTGCCGCGCAAGGACTTGTAGCGGGTATCAATGCCTCAATTGCAACAGAAGACGGTTCTCCATGGCTGCCAAAAAGAGAAGAAAGTTATATTGGAGTTTTAATAGATGATTTGGTGACTTTGGGCACAAAAGAACCTTACAGAATGTTTACATCAAGAGCAGAATATAGGCTTCTCTTGAGGGAGGACAATGCAGATCAAAGATTAAGCCCTTTTGCAAAAAAACTTGGCCTTATAGATGAGAATAGGTGGGCAAAATTTAATAAAAAAATGGAAGACATTCAAAAAGAAAAAGAAAGACTCAGGAACTATAAAGTATCTCTAAAACAACTTAATGAAATTAGCGGGAAGCAAACTGTTAAAAGCAATGCAAATATTACTGCGTTGGAAGCTTTAAAAAGACCGGAAGTCTCTTATGAAGAAATGTGTAAAGTTTTAGGAATAGAACCCGCAAAAGAAGAAGTTGCGATCGACGTTATCACGGATAAAAAATATTCTGGATATATTGAAAGGCAAAAGAAGGAAATAAAAAAAATAAAAAAGAATGAAAATGCTTTAATTCCAGAACAAATTAACTTTAATGATATAGAAGGCCTGTCTAACGAATCAAAGCAGAAATTAAGCGCAGTAAGTCCTCGTACATTAGCTCACGCGCAAAGAATTCCGGGTTTAACTCCTGCAGCAATTTCATTGCTATTAGTTCATATTAAAAAAAGAGAGCATCTGAAAAATAATGCTCTTTGACACAAAGAGCCAAGACTTTTTAAAAAAAGTTAATAAAGAAGCTTTGACCAAACTATCTGAGTATCTATTACTTATAAAAAAATGGAACAAAACTAGAAATCTGGTTTCAAGAAAATTAACAGATCACGATTTAGAAAATCACATAATTGATTGCATAGCATTAAACGAATTAATTTCGGAAAATAATATATTGGATGTAGGAACCGGCGCAGGGCTCCCTGGCGTTGTTATCGCCCTATTAAACCCAACAAAAAAAGTAAAACTCTTAGATTCTAATTCAAAGAAAATATCATTTTTAAATCATGTAAAAACAAAATTAACAATGAAAAATGTGACCATAGAACACAACAGATTGGAAAAGTGCGATCTTTCTCAAGAAAAATTAATTGTATGCAGGGCCTTCACTAGTCCAGTAGAGTTAATAAATATGGTAAGAAAAAAATTACCAAAAAAATCAACAATTTTAATGATGATCTCTAAAGACCAAGAAACTTCTATTCAAGGTTTCAAAACAGAATATATTCCGTCAAGCGCAGAAGAAATTTTAGAAAAAAAGAGAGGGTTTTTAAGAATAACAATTTAAAAAAAACTGATATAGTTTATAAATTGATTACTTTAGTTGTTGCAAATCAAAAAGGAGGGGTGGGGAAGACTACAACCGCTTTGAATTTAGCGGCTTCTTTGTCAGCCGCTTCTAGAAAGGTTCTATTAATAGATCTAGATTCACAAAAAAACGCATCATCTGCTTCTGGAGTGGACAATATAACTTCCAAATTAAGTTTATTAGACGCCTTAGTTGACGATAAGCCCATAAACTCTTTAATTTTAAAAACTGATTATAAATTTGACATAATTCCAGCAAGCCAAGATTTGATTTCAGCTGAAATGGAGCTCATGAATGCAAATAATCCAACCTCTATTTTAAAAGAAAAGCTTTCAGTAATTAAAAATAAATATGATTACTTGGTGATAGACTGTCCCCCGTCTCTTGGGATGCTTTCGGTCAGTGCTTTAAGAGCAGCGGATAAAGTTTTGATTCCATTGCAATGTGAGTACTATTCTTTGGAAGGGCTTGCAGCAATGAATAAAACAATTGGGGAGATAAATGCCTCAACAGGAGATAAGATTAAGATCTCTGTAATTCTCAGGACCATGTTTGATGCCAGAAATAAATCAGCAAGAGAGGTGTCATCAGAGCTTGAAAAGCATTTCCCTAAAGAGCTTTGCTCAACCATAATTCCAAGGAACGTAAGACTTTCAGAAGCTCCAAGTTATGGAATGCCTGCTTTATATTATGAGCCCGAGGCAAAAGGCACGATTGCTTATCTTGCCTTAGCAGGCGAACTAATTAATAAATACGAGAAAAATAACGCAGCATGACTACCGAGCAAGACAAAAAACCTAAAAGAGGCTTGGGCGCTTTATTAGGAACCGAAATTAAATTAGATGGAAAAAAAGTAAATGTTTTAAGCGTAGAAGTAGATAAAATAAAATTCAGCAGATATCAGCCCAGAACGGTCATAAACGATGAAAAATTAGAAGAGCTAAAAGAGTCAATAATTTCTCAAGGAATAATTCAACCGCTCATCGTCCGAAAAACAGCAGGTGACAGATACGAGCTAATTGCTGGCGAGAGAAGATTGAGGGCTGCTAAATTAGCAGGTTTAGAGAACGCTCCAGTCGTGTTAAAAGAAGCAAGCGACGAAGAAATTAATAAAATTGGCCTTATAGAAAATTTACAAAGAGAAGATCTAAATCCAATCGATGAAGCTAGAGGCATCCAAAGACTCCAAAAAGAGTTCAACCTAACACAGGAAGACCTTGGCAAGTCATTGGGTAAATCAAGAGCTGCAGTTGCTAACAGCATCAGGTTGTTACAACTTTCAAAAGAGGTTCAAGATTTATTGCAAAGCGGCTCTTTAAATATGGGCCACGCAAGGCCTTTGTTATCTTTGCCAGAAGGGGTGCAAGAAAGTTTTGCAAAAAAAATTAACAAAAATGGCTTATCAGTTAGACAAGCAGAGGCCTTGGTCAAATCTTATCAACAACAAAAAAACCCCAAAAGCATGCCGAAAAAGGACCCGAATCTACTTAGCCTGGAAAATGAACTGGGCGATTTATTGGGCTCTTCAGTAACAATTTCCCATAAAAAAAACGGCTCTGGGAAAATTACCTTCTCTTACAAAAATCTTGATCAGCTTGATGCAATTATCAAGCCTATTAAAAATAAAGAATAAGTTAAAAAAAATTATATATTGTTCTTGAATAGTTAAGTCAGACCTAACTATAATGCGTTGCCCAAACGAAAAATGGCAGAAAAAGACGTTATAGACCCTTCTAATGTTTCGGACTTAACCCCGACTTCTGATTATATTAGTCATCATCTTACTAATTTAACTTATGGATGGTGTGATAAAACCGAATCTTGGGGATTTGCCTATCATCAACAATCTCTTTTCCCTGAATCATCTTGCAAAGTTTCAGAAATGGGATTTTGGGCTTTCCATATTGACACTATTTTTATGTCTTCTATTTTAGGGGTTATTTTTTTTGGTTTTTTTGGATTAGTTATAAGAGCAGCTAAAAAAGGCGTTCCAGGAAAGCTTCAAAATTTTGCAGAATTTGTTTTCGAATTTATCAGTAATGCAGTAAGCAGCAATTTTCATGGTTCTTCTAAAATAATTGGGCCGCTTGCATTCACATCATGTATATGGATTTTGGCTTGGAATTTAATGGATTTGCTCCCGGTTGAGTTAACTAATTTCGCTGGAGCGGCCGGCAGTGGATTTGATTACTTTAAGGTGTTGCCCACTGCAGATGTTAACGCACCTCTAGCTTTGGCTTTAGTTGTAATGTTTTTTGTAACTTACTATACGATTGCAAATCATGGAATATTGGGTTTTTTAAAGGAATTTATTAATCCAATTGAGCTAGTAGGATATTTTTCTAAACATGTTGCTCTAGCGCTTAGGCTTTACGGCAACTTATTTGCTGGTGAAATGATATTTATTTTAATTGGCATAATGTTTGGACAATTTCTTATGTCTTTTGGACAGACCTTGTGGTTTTTCCCTGGACTGATTATGAATTTAGCGTGGGCTCTGTTCCACATTCTTATAATTGCTTTGCAAGCATATATCTTTATGATGCTGACCATTGCATACATTAACCTGGCTTGTGCAAAACACTAGCCAATAATACTTAGGAGAAAAAAATGGAAGAATTAAGATTGATTGCAGGAGCCATCCTAACAGGCTTCGGAGCGCTAGGCGCTGGAATCGGTATTGGTACTTTAACCTCAAAATATATTGAAGCACTAGCAAGGCAGCCTGAATTGCAAGGCCTTCTTTTTGGTCAATTATTAATTGCGATGGGTCTAATCGACGCCTTGCCGGTAATATCTTTGGCGGTAGGCCTCTTGTTTTTATTCACGTAAAACATGAATGTAAACGCTACTTTCTTTGCAGAGTTACTGGCTTTCAGTATCTTCATATTTATTACTTACAGGTATCTTTGGCCAAGCTTTTCTAGCATCTTGGATGCTAGGCAAGAAGAAATTTCAAAAGGCTTAGAGGCTGCTAGTCAATCGCAAAGAAAACTTGAAGAAGCAGAAGATCAATCAAAAAAAATGATTGAGGACGCCAAATCCGAAGCTTCAACTTTAATTAATCAAGCCGGCACTAGAGGAGATCAAATTGTTGAAGAAGCAAAAACTCAGGCAAGTGAAGAGCAGCAAAAGATAAAAACAGCTGCAGAAGCTGACATAGAGCAAAATGTTTCTAAAGCTAAAGAGAATTTAAAACAAGAAGTTTCTGCATTGGTTATAGCAGGCGCTTCTAAGATTTTAGAAAAAGAAGTTGATGAAAAATCAAATAAAGAAATCATAGATGAATTAATCAAAGAGCTCTAATGGCAGAATATCTAACACAATCCAGACCATATGCAGAAGCTATTTTCGAAATAGCAGAACAAGATAATTCCGTTGACAGTTGGATAAAAGATTTGGCTTTAATATCAACTTCTTTTCAAGACAATCTCATCCAGGCTTTAATTGATACACCAGATATTTCTCAAAGAGAAAAGGCAGAAAAATTTGTTTCAATTTTTGAAGGTGAAGTTTCTGCAAAAACAATAAATTTTCTGAAGACTCTTGGACAGGCTAACAGGTTAAAGATCTTAGATAACATCATCTTAAATTTCCTTGAATTGGTTGCTAAAAAAAGAAATCAGAAAAATGTTGTGGTGTCTTCAGCTTTTGAATTGGAATCAGATCAATTGGAAAAAATTAAACTCGCAATGCAAAAAAGGCTTGGTGCTGACATTATTATAACTTCCGCTGTTGATAAAACTTTAATCGGCGGAATGAAAATTTCATACGAAGATCAAGTCATTGATCTTTCTTTAAAAAATAAACTTGAGTCTTTAAAAACTCAACTTAGAAACTAATAGGTGAAACATGGATAATTTAAATCCTTCTGAAATAAGTCAAATTATTAAAGACAGAATAAATAATTTAGAAACTTCTTCACAAGAATCTAATGAGGGTACGATTGTATTTTTATCGGATGGTATCGCGAGAATTCATGGATTAAGCGAAGTCATGTACGGCGAGCTTATAGAGTTTGAAGGCGGTATTACAGGTATGGCGTTGAATTTAGAAAGAGACTCTGTAGGTGTTGTAATTTTTGGAGATTATAAAAAATTAGCCGAAGGCGATACCGCAAAATGCACCGGTAAAATTCTGGAAGTCCCTGTAGGGCCAGAGCTTGTAGGAAGAGTTGTTGATGCGTTAGGAAATCCCATCGACGGTAAAGGGCCAACCAATTGTGCAAATTTCTCGCCTATAGAAAAAGTTGCTCCTGGAGTCATGACTCGAAAACCTGTAGATCAGCCAGTTCAAATAGGCCTTAAAGCGATAGATTCAATGGTGCCAATTGGAAGAGGCCAAAGAGAATTGATTATTGGTGACAGACAAACCGGAAAAACTGCGATTGCATTGGATGCAATCATTAACCAAAAAGGAACGGGAGTTAAGTGTATTTATGTTGCAGTAGGTCAAAAGCAATCATCGATAGCCGCCGTGGTTAGAAAACTAGAAGAATATGGAGCGATGGAGCACACAATCGTTGTTGCCGCTGGAGCTGCAGATCCAGCCCCAATGCAATTCCTTGCGCCTTATTCTGGCTGTTCAATGGGAGAGTATTTCAGAGATCTTGGAGAAGATGCGTTAATAATTTATGACGATTTATCTAAACAGGCGGTCGCTTACCGTCAAATTTCTTTGTTATTGAGAAGACCGCCAGGACGTGAAGCTTATCCAGGAGATATTTTTTATTTGCATTCTAGACTTTTGGAAAGAGGTTGTAGGGTAAACGAAGAATATGTATCTGAGCAAACCGCTGGAAAGGTTAAAGATAAAACAGGTTCTTTGACCGCTTTGCCGATCATCGAAACACAGGCTGGTGACGTTTCTGCTTTCGTTCCAACAAATGTGATTTCGATAACTGATGGTCAGATCTTTTTGGAAACTTCATATTTTAATAAAGGTTTATTGCCGGCGATGAATCCAGGTATTTCTGTGTCAAGGGTAGGAGGAGCAGCACAAACTCCTTTGATTAAAAAACTCGGTGGAGGAGTGAGAATAGCTTTGGCTCAATTTAGGGAGCTAGAAGCTTTTGCTCAATTTGCTTCTGATTTAGATGATGCTTCGAGAGAGCAGCTTGAACTTGGTCAAAAAGTAACTGAGCTCATGAAACAAAAACAGTACTCGCCAATGTCAGTTGCTGAGATGGGGCTGGTGCTTTTTGCAGTTGAAAAGGGATATTTAAAAGACATCGAACTTAATAAGATTGCAGACTTTGAATCAGCATTATTATCTTACATGGCTTCAGAGCATAAGGAGTTTATGGAAAGTTTATCTGAGACTGGCGACTATTCGGATGAAATTATGCAAACGTTCACCGATGCTCTCGAAAAATTTAAATCTACTCAAACTTTTTAATGGCAAATACAAAAGAAATAAGAAAACAAATTTCTAGTATTTCTAATACTCAGAAAATTACCAGTGCTATGGAAATGGTTGCTTCAAGTAAAATGAGAAAAACTCAAGACAGAATGGAAATGGGTAGGCCTTATGCAGATCGTATGTTGTCTGTGATTGGGCATTTGGCAAATTCTAATCCAGAATATAAACCACTTTATATGTCAGAACGGGAGGTCAAAGGTGCTGGAATCATCGTGGTGGGATCAGATAAAGGATTGTGCGGTGGTTTGAACATTAACCTGTTTAGAACTTTACTTCCCTTTTTAAAAGAACTGAGCGACCAAGGAATAGAACAAAAATTTTGCCCCATAGGCACTAAAGCAAGAGTGTTTTTTAATAATTTTGGCGGCGAAGTTGTATCCACTGCAGAAAAGCTAGGAGATATTCCAGCATTAGAAAATTTAATTGGCGCAATCAAAGTTCTTTTAGACAAATTTGAACAAGGCGAGATAGACAAAGTATTTTTGGCCAGTAATAGATTTGAAAACACAATGACTCAAGCGCCGCAAATTAGACAACTCTTACCATTGTTACCTGAAGAAACTCCCGAACTAAAACATAGATGGGATTACATTTATGAGCCGGATGCAAAAGAACTCTTAGATGGTTTAATGCAAAGATATATAGAATCTTTAGTTTATCAAGCAGTTATAGAGAATATCGCCTGCGAGCAAGCTGCAAAAATGGTTGCAATGAAAAATGCGACAGAAAATGCTGGCACTATAATTGATGAGTTACAACTTATTTATAACAATGCGCGACAAGCCGCAATAACTCAGGAGTTATCCGAGATTGTGGCTGGGGCAGAGGCGCTTTAATTACTGAGGAAACAAAAATGAGCGAAGGAATAGTAGTACAGGTAATCGGAGCAGTGATCGATGTTGAATTCTCAAGGGAGAATTTACCAAAAGTTTACGATGCACTGTTGATTGAAGAATCTGGTTTGATCTTAGAGGTTCAGCAACAATTAGGAGATGGGATAGTTAGAACCATCGCTATGGGCCAAACAGAGGGTCTTAAAAGAGGCACCAAGGTAACTAATACAGGTGATGCGGTCACAGTGCCTGTGGGAGAAAAAACTTTAGGTCGAATTTTAAATGTTTTAGGTGACCCAATTGACGGCAAAGGCGACGTTGGTGAAGAAGAAAGAATGCCTATTCATAGAGATCCTCCAAGTTATGAAGAACAAGCGGAGTCGTCAGAAATTCTGGAGACAGGTATTAAAGTCATAGATTTAATGTGTCCTTTTGCAAAAGGAGGAAAGGTTGGCCTGTTCGGTGGCGCCGGAGTTGGAAAAACTGTGAATATGATGGAACTTATTCGAAACATTGCTTATGAAACGAGCGGTTATTCTGTTTTTGCAGGAGTTGGAGAAAGAACGCGAGAAGGAAATGATTTTTATCTAGAGATGACCGAATCCCAAGTACTGGACAAAGTTGCGCTGGTGTATGGGCAAATGAATGAACCTCCAGGTTGCCGTATGAGAGTGGCGCTGTCTGGTTTAACAATAGCAGAAAAATTTAGGGATGAAGGAAGAGACGTACTCTTATTCATCGATAATATATATCGTTACACTTTAGCAGGAGTTGAATGTTCTTCTCTACTAGGAAGAATGCCCTCCGCAGTAGGGTATCAACCGACCTTGGCTGAAGAAATGGGTGTATTACAAGAGCGAATTACCTCAACTAAAACTGGATCAATCACTTCTGTTCAAGCAATTTATGTGCCTGCCGATGATTTAACGGATCCTTCGCCAGCTACTACTTTTGCACATTTAGACGCTACAGTTGTTTTATCAAGACAAATCGCATCGCTTGGAATATATCCTGCGGTCGATCCTCTTGATTCAACTAGCAGACAGCTGGATCCTAATATAGTAGGCCAAGAGCATTACGAAGTTGCCAAAGGCGTTCAACAAGTGTTGCAAAGGTATTTAGAATTGAAAGATATTATTGCCATCTTAGGTATGGACGAATTGTCTGATGAAGATAAACAAACTGTAAATCGTGCCAGACGAATAGAAAAATATCTTTCCCAGCCATTTTTCGTAGCAGAGATTTTTACGAACTCTCCTGGAAAATTTGTTTCAATCAAAGATACAGTAAGAGGGTTTAAAGGAATTCTGAATGGAGATTATGACGATCTACCTGAGCAAGCCTTTTTAATGGTTGGCGCCATCGAAGAAGTGGTAGAAAAAGCTAAGACTTTATAAAATGGCAACTATGCAATGCACTATTGTGAGTGCTGAAAAAGAAATTTTTTCAGAAGCCGTCTCTATGGTTGTTGCAACAGGATCTTTGGGCGAGATCGGAATTACACCTGGGCATTCTCAATTGCTAACTGGAATAATTCCTGGACCTGTAAAAGTTGTCAGAGAAAATGGAGAAGAAGAGATTTTTTTCCTATCGGGTGGATTCATTGAAGTTCAGCCTGATGTTGTCACGCTTTTATCTGATGTTGCTGTGAGAGCTGAAGATATTGATGAAGCTGAAGCTGAAAAAGCTAAAGCCGAAGCAGAGAAGATAAAAAACGATTCAGAAGCTGGAGTTGACTTTAGTAGAGCGCGCGCGGAATTAGCTGAAGCGGCAGCTAGATTGCAAACATTACGCAAACTTAGAAAAAAATAGTTTAATATCTCACCCTAAGAAGATTCGAAGGGCGCAGATGAAGACCGATGTAATAATTTTAGCTGCTGGGAAAGGAACTCGCATGAGGTCCTCTACTCCCAAAATACTTCAAAACTTAGCCAATAAACCATTATTGCAACACGTCGTAGACACTTGTTCGCAAATACAAAATTCGAAGCTACACATCATCGTAGGAAAAGATAAAAAGTTAATTCAAAGTACAGTTAATACTCCAAGAGGAACAAATTGGGTATTACAAAAAAATCAACTTGGTACTGGTCATGCAGTTAAACAAGCGCTTGATTCTCTAAGGCCGGGTTCCGTCTCTTTAATCATGTATGGCGACGTGCCCATGGTGGGTTTAGCCACTTTAAAAAAACTCATGCAAGCTGGAAAAAGTAAATTGGGTTTATTAACTTTTTTCCCAGACGACCCTAAGGGTTATGGCAGAATTTTAAAAAATAAAAATAAAGTTGTATCAATTATTGAAGAGAAAGATGCTTCGACTAAGGAAAAAGAAATCTCAGAAGTCAATTCTGGAATAATTTCTATCAGCTCAAAAAGCTTAAAAAATTTAGTCCCATTAATTAAGAATAAAAACTCTGCCAAAGAATTTTATTTAACTGACATCATCGAACTGGCAGTTAAGTCTGATGTGACTATAAAAACAATTCATCCGAGTTCCAATAAAGAAGTTTTAGGCGCCAACGATCTGCAAGATTTGCTTTTGCTAGAACGAGCGTATTGTGAAATGACTGCTGAGTATTTTATTAGCAAAGGTATTAAATTCGCTGACAACAAAAGAGTCGACTTTAGAGGGGAGATCGACATAGGCAAAAATAGTTTTGTCGACATAAATGTAATTTTTGATGGAAAAGTAAAGATTGGAAGAAATTGTAAGATCGGCGCTGGCTCCGTGATCAGAAATTCTCGCTTAGAAGATAACGTGATTGTTGAGCCTAATTCAATGATTGAAGAAGCTTCTGTTGGTTATAAAAGTAAAGTTGGACCCTTCGCACACGTCGGTCCGCAAGTCAGACTTGAGAAAAACGTTGAAATTGGTAATTACGTTGAGGTTAAGAGAAGCCAACTCGGAAGTAACACTAAAGCAAAACACTTGGCTTATATTGGAGACGCTGTGATTGGCGAGTCAGTTAATATTGGAGCAGGGACAATTTTTGTAAATTATGATGGGACAAGCAAAAATAAAACTAAAGTTGGTTCGGGTGCATTCATTGGTTCAAATTCTTCGCTAGTAGCCCCGCTTAAAATAGGAAAAAATAGTATGATTGGCGCAGGCTCGGTCGTAACTCATGATATTCCCGATAACAAACTAGCTATAGCAAGAAGCAGACAAAAAAATATTAAGAAAAGATAATGTGTGGAATTATTGCGGCAGCAACTGACAGAAGCGTAGGCAAGCTCCTAATTAAGGGTCTCTATAAAATGGAATATCGCGGTTACGATTCTGCTGGAATTGCCATGCACGTTGAAAACGATGTTGCTCATTTAAGAGCTTTGGGAAAAGTAGCGCTCTTAGAAGAAAAAATGAAATCAGAGAAACCTAAAGGCAAAGTGGGAATTGCTCACACCCGCTGGGCTACTCATGGAGAGCCTTCAGAAATTAATGCACACCCACACCAATCTAATGATCGAGTTTTCATTGTCCACAATGGCATTATTGAAAATTATCTTGAACTTAAAGAAGAGCTGTCCAGCCTGGGTTATTCCTTTTCTTCGAAGACGGACTCTGAATTAATTGCGCACTTACTCGATTACTTTTTAAAAGAGAATAATTCTTTATTAAAAGCCATGCAGGCTTTAAAAAATAAATTAGAGGGTGCTTACGCAATTGCAGCACTCGATCAAAAAGATCCAGAGAGTCTCGTGCTCGCTAGAAATAAATCTCCTTTGATTATAGGATTGGGAAAAAAAGAAAACTTTGCTGCTTCTGACCCTCTTGCGCTTGCGGAATTGACCAAGAGCTTTTTGATTATGGAAGATGGCGACGTAGCCAAAATATCTCCTCAGCAAGTAGAAATTTATGACGAACAGGACAATTTAGCTAATCGGGAAGAGATGTTTATGGATGTGAACGCAGAAGCATCTACTAAAGGTAACTTCAGACATTACATGGAAAAAGAAATTTTTGAGCAGCCAAATGCCATCCTGAATACTTTGGATGGTAGGATCGGTGGCGATGACGTCTTGAATAATATTTTTGGCGAAGGTTCCTCTGATGTGTTTGAAAAAGTGAAAAGAGTTCAAATAGTAGCTTGCGGCACTGCATTGCACGCAGGAAGAGTAGCAGCCAATTGGTTTTCTGCTATTTCTGGATTACCGACCCAAATGGATTACGCTAGTGAGTATAGGTATAAAAATCCATATATAGATGAGGACACATTATTGATTGCTATATCGCAGTCAGGAGAGACCGCCGATACATTAGCAGCTCTTCGATACGCTAAAGAAAAAGACTACTTAGCAACGCTTGGAATTTGTAACACTCCTACCAGCTCTTTAGCGAGAGAAGCCGATTACTTGTTGCTAACCAATGCCGGCCCAGAAGTTGGTGTGGCCTCTACTAAGTGTTTCTCTACTCAATTAGTTGCCTTAATGTTACTGACCTTATCCCTGGCTAAAGCCTCGGGGAAAAATCCTAGGCTTCGAGGGCGAATCATTGAGGCGTTGCGAACTTTGCCAGAAAAAATATCAGAAGCTTTATTATTAAAAGATGAAATCATAAGCTTTGCTCCTGAAATAGCTAATAAAAATAATGCTTTGTTTCTTGGCAGAGGTATTTTTTATCCTATCGCCAAAGAGGGCGCTTTAAAACTTAAAGAAATTTCTTACATTCACGCTGAAGCTTATCCAGCCGGGGAGCTGAAGCACGGACCTTTGGCGCTTATTGATGAAGAAATGCCGGTGATCGCAATAGCCCCTGAGCACGAATTAGCAGAAAAACTTGTCTCGAATTTAGAGGAGGTTAAAGCCAGAGGCGGTGCACTTTACGTGTTCGGCAATGCGAAAGAAAAATTGGAATTATCAACAGGCAATTACGTTAACATGCCCGAATGTGATTTTTTACTAACACCTATACTGTATTCGATTCCGCTGCAGATTCTTTCCTATGAAGTAGCATTATTGAGAGGCACCGACATTGATCAGCCCAGAAATTTAGCAAAGTCTGTGACGGTGGAGTAATTTTAAACAGTGATTTAGAAATATATTTATGAGACCTGCTTATGATATTAAAGATACTGCAAAAATTTTGGGTTGCTCAACTTCTAAGGTAAGAAAGTATCTAGAGTACAATTTTTTAGAAAAGTTTAAGATAGGACACAATATAATGATAACAACAGATACAATAAACAAATTAATTGATGATAATAAAAAAACAAAGTAATAATTCGATATTATTTACATTCTTTACTTTTGTATTGATAACAAGTCAAAATGTTTTATCAGAGAGGTGGTCATGTTCATATGAGATTTCGGGTGAATCAAAACCAGCAGTTTTTGTTCGTAAAGACGATACATTTTTAGTTAGTTCAATTTACAACTCCATGCCGTATGAAATCATTAAAGAGAAGTTCAATTTTATACATCTTTATAGAAATGATGAATTGAAATATTACGCCGTCATGCTTAACAAGGAAAATAACAGGTTTGCAATGATTTATTTAGACGCTGCTGAAGATACTTCAGCGAAAATTAGTGGCAATTGTATTGTTTCAAATGAATAAGAAAATAAATCACTGTTTAAACTTAATCAGTGACTGTTGAATAGGGTCTACAGGTGGGGTTTTAGAATCTAAAATATTTCCCATGGCAAGATACAGAAGAATCAAGAATAGATTCACTCCTATACCGAAGGAAATCCTCAAAGAATTTAAACTTTTGTCAATAAATGAACTTTTAGCAAAAGAAGTAGAACTTAAAGAGGAACTCAAACAACTTAAATCCAAATCTTTTGGAAAG
>CEUF01048263.1_pt1 | contig 14127 bp, 8 predicted proteins | sample 531461 | NCBI WGS metagenome assembly CEUF01 (sample SAMEA2623350, study PRJEB7988) | marine metagenome | biome: marine biome (ENVO:00000447); feature: surface water layer (ENVO:00002042); material: "saline water (ENVO:00002010), including plankton (ENVO:xxxxxxxx)" | depth 5 m | reverse complement strand
TTTTTTTTGCCGGTTTGAACAAAGCGGAAAACTACAGCAAACGGGCAAGATTTTCGTCAACAATTGCATCTCCACGGTAGCGAGATAATTTCGTTTTGGCATTGACACTCTGGCCCAGACTAACTAGTGCTGCGGCTTCTAAGTTAACGCCTTCAAACGAATTCGGATATTTTTTGTTGTGCACTTCAACGATTTTCAAAGCTTTTTCCGACCGCCCACTAACCAGTAAAGCATGCGCTAGATTTAGTAAAATTACGGGCTCATCTGGGTCTGATTTAGCAGCCTCACGCAGCGCTAAAATCGCAGACTCAAATTGTGAGGTTGCCAATATTTGAGTTGATTCATCGGAATCTCTTGCCATCTCAATCGCTCGTTGTAGTAGTGATAAGCCGTAGTTATTGTAAACTGCTGGATCACCATGCATCCGAGCTGCGACTTTTTGGAAATTTATCGCAGCCTCCGACCAATTATTCTTGGCTATTGCAAAATATCCTGCATCTAAATCATCTCGGCATTCGGGGTGGCGCGAGATATCCACATCAAGGGCTCGTGCTGGATGCAGTTCCAAAGACAATATATTGACATCATCATCTAATACCAATTGCGAGGCTCCAACGGATTGATTGTCAGCATGGTCAAAAACAACAACATCTTCTTCATGATGGTGAATGACCTCGACAAACTCTTGCTCGGTGGAATAAATCTCTGCCATATTTACTTCTGACGCTGATATACGCCATTCCTCGGGTATGTCATCAACATTTTCAGATGGTTGTTCAAAATCAGTAGGTAGTTCGGAATCGCTTTGCGAACCATCTTGTGGTTCATTGTTATCCTCCGCCAATGGTTGAATCCTAATTGGTTCAGGCCGCTTAATGACAACCTCAAGAAGTGGCTTGTCGGCTATCCCTTCGGGTTCTTGAGGGGCAATATCAGTAGCAAATACAGTATCTGAGTCTGCTTGTTGATTAAACCCATCATCAACTGATACTATCTCATTATCGAATGGTATGCCCTCAGCCTGACTACCGATTCCAAAGGGTAGTCTTGACACTTGGAAATTAGATTCTCCGGAGTAACCAAACGGGAGGGTTTTGGTATCTGGGCGTGAGTGTTCTAACTTTTCATCTACACTCTCGTCATCATTACCATCTATTTCTCGCCAAGAATTGACTGCATCATCCAAACCTGGTATCTCTATTGGCAGGTCGCTATTCTCGGCCTCTGAGACTGACAAGTCTTTGAGATTTTGACTTCCGCAAGCCGGGCATGATATTGCATTCAGCGATAACAAACCACATATGCCACACTCAAACATGTCTCCGACCAATTGCTACTAACCACACATTGGATTTCAAGTGTATGCTAAAATTGTAGTGAATACATCTATTCAGCTTCGGTAATGCCCATCACAGCGCTCTTTGCTTTGCTCAGTTTTTCACCTGCCAAGTCCTTCAATTCCTCGAGGTCATGGTCAACTAACGACTCTGCAAGGTTTTTGCCCTTGGAGCGACCGCGGTATACTTGGTAAACAATGCCGATCATTGTTATCCCAAGAAGGGCGAGTTTCCACATGACATCACCGCCTCCAACAGCGTAAACCAACACCATGTATAGAGAAACAATTGCGGTAGTCAAAATCATCATAGGGAAACCGGCTTTGAAGAATTCGTTGAATGAGACCGGATAGCCAGCCTCTTCTGACATCCCAGCCATTACGACGTTCGCTGATGCACCAATTAATGTCCCATTACCACCGAGGCATGCGCCAAATGCTAAAGCCCAAATCAGAGGTCCTAGATCTACATTTGCTCCTTGGGATATCTGAAGAACAATTGGTATCATGGTTGCAGTGTATGGAATATTATCAATGAAAGCAGACGCTACTGCCGAAACCCACAGTAAAATCAGCATTGCTGCGGTTAATCTTATGATTCCGTCTTCACCTTGTGGGAACCAAACAATTGCCTGTTCAACATATTCTCCAATGAAGTTAATGACACCCATATATTGTAAAGAGTGAACTAATACAAATAGACCTGCAAAGAATAGTAGTGTTGTCCATTCTACCTCCTCCAGCGGCTCGTCTAACTCATGTCTGTTAGTGACGAGTAGCATCAACACAGCACCTCCCAACGCAATCCATGAAACCGGCATGTGGGTGACTGGATGAAGGAAGAACCCAAGGATAACTAATCCTAGAATAAAACCGCTAGTAGTGAGCATTTTGTAGTCCTTTATTCCATACTTCGATTCAAGTTCTGCTACGTCACGGATTCTCTTACCAGAGAATTCATCACGATACATCCACTTTAGCAGCATGAATGCTGGAACTACGGTCATCATTATTCCTGGAGCCATTTCGATAATGAAATCATTAAAATTAACTCCATCGGCGGCTAACTCAGCATATTTTCCACCTTCGGCTCGCTCGATTGCATCTGGGGATAGACCAGAGCCGATCATGATATTGGGTGGGTCGCCAATCATGGTTGCCGCTCCGCCAATATTAGAGAATAGAACCTCGGCAATTAACAACGGTACGGGCTGTAAATCAAGCACCTTAGCTAGTTGGATTGTTACCGGAGTAAGCAGAAGTATAGTTGTTACATTATCAAGGAATGCTGACAAAACTGCAGTCACAATGCACAATATGACTACCAGTGACCAAATAGAGCCTTCACTTCTTTTGTATGCTTCGACCGCAAACCATTCGAATACTCCCGTGTGAGAGATAACCCCCACCATCACCATCATACCAAGTAATAATCCAATCGTTTCCCAGTCAATCATTGTGGTAACTGCTTTAAGACTCAAAGCAGGTTCATTAGTGAAATAATTTAGCGCAATAACAGCAATTAAACCACCCAGTGCTGCGGCTAGGGTTCGATGTACAGTTTCGAAAATTATCAGAATGTATACACCAATCAAGATTGCTAAGCCAACGCCAATTGCAGTGTTTTCCATCCCGTCTTTGATTGACAACTCTATATGGACATCTGTACCGCCGGAACCTGCTGCGGTTGTATGACCGATTATCGATAAACAACCGACTATCAGTAATAGTGTAAATGCTATTCTTTTTGAACGGCTTCTCTTGTCCACTAGGTTAAACAAAACTCATCCCTCAACCCCGGCCACCTGTAACGAATCTTTGAGCATTGTGCATGAAACTGCTAACCTTTCCACACTATGCATACATTTCCCCTCGAGGAAACAATTGTTGAATTTGTTGAGATAGCGATATGATTCCACACCTCAGCAATGTCTTTTTTGTCGAATAAACCGCGATTGATTTTTATTTTTACTATGGCTTTACTTGCAAGTTGCTCGTTTATTTCAGCAATTAAACTCTCAGTTATCCCAGACTTTCCAATCCTTATTGTTGGCTTTAGGTCCCTTGACAAGGCTAATTTCTTGATATGTTTTGGAGGTCCTGTCATAATATCATCGCCTATGGTGTTTGGGCCCACCACCCAACCTTCTAACATCCTGACAAATGTGACATGACTTGATAATTTGACCATTTTTAATCCTGGTGCGTGAATTCTCAGAGTCATAGAAAGTTAAGCATTTTTTACAAAATAAAATTCCAACTGATTTTGGCATTTTCAACCGATGCCTGCGATTTAGAGCCACGAGTTTTTGTATTGCAGATTGTCGTAATCTTGGCTTGTTATTGACATTTTCAATAATGTCAATCAATGCCTGTTGAACATTGCTTGATTGGCGTCGACGCTTAAGCTTAATATCTCGGTTCGAACGTTTACTCGCCATATTTACACCGCTCACTGGAGTGCTAGCAAAATGTCTTTGGTGATTTCATCAATTTCTCGGTCACCATCAATACGATGGAATATTCCTTGGCCATCATACCACTCTGCCAACGGTGATGTTTGTTGATGATACGCATCAAGCCTCTGAGTCACTGTTGCTTCATTATCATCTGCTCGGCGTTTTAGTTCACTACTACCACACTCATTGCAAATACCTTGGCTGGTTGTAGGGTTGAATTTATCGTGGAATACTGCCCCACATACTGAACATGAATATCGACCACAAATACGCTCAACTATTTTACTGTCGGGAACCTCAATAGCGATTACGTGGGAAACATCTGTGATCTGAGACAGAGCCTCAGCCTGTGGTATTGTTCTAGGAAATCCATCAAACATTAGTCCATTTACTGCGTCAGGTTGTTTGACCCTGTCCCTAATCAAGTCGATTATTATTGAATCAGGAACTAACTTACCTGCATCCATGAACTCTTTTGCAGCAATGCCTGTTGTTGTGCCATGCTTAACTGCTGCACGCAACATATCACCTGTTGACACCTGTGGTAATCCTGTAGACTGAGTTATTCTTGTTGCTTGGGTACCTTTACCTGCACCAGGTGGTCCGAATAATACTATGCTGGTCATAGTAGTGCGAAATGTTCATCCAATTTCAATGTAGCACTTACGTTCTATTCTTTTCCAGCCACATATGTCCGTAAGCGTTCCATTGTTCCATCGTCCATCCAGCGGGCAGTCCTGTTGCTGGTAATGGAGGTCCACTCTGAGCAACTTTACTGGTTGATACAGGAGCCTGTGCAACGGGTTTCGGTAATGCCGGTGGCATACCTAGCGGGACCTGTCCTTTGGGAGGCATACCCAGTGGAGGGACACCTGCAGGCGGCATCCCGAGGGGTGGTGTATTTACCGCTGGAGGCGGAGTAAACTGATCAGCCATAGATTTCGCAAGTGCTGCGGCGATTTCTTCTTTTGATACCTCTCCGCTGGTCATATCATCCTGCGACATTCCGATATCAAGCGCTTTCTCTCTCCGACTACCTGCGTCGGGTAATATTCCGTACGCATCGGCAGCAACCAACTGAGAGCCATCGTCCTCTACTGAACCAGAACTTCTGACTCTTCTAGATATAATTGCGGCAGCAACAACAAGCCCGCTTATTATCAAGACAGAGACATACCAAGGAACTTGGTTGAATAGACCTTTATTGCCCTCTGCAGGAGATGATGATGCCTGCAGCACGAACCCAGTTATTACCTCATTATTTTCCGACAATACGATTCTTAAATCATAAGGTCCTCTATCAACACTAGGCTTAGGCGATAAAGATACTTTTATCGAGGCAGATTCGCCTGGACTCAGGTCTACTGATGATGGTGAGATATCTGGTCTCCAACCAGAGATTTCACTGCCTAAACTGTCTGTAACCACTGCAGTTAATTCTCCAGACAACTGAATATTGCCGTCATTACGAATTGTTATCGTTGTAGATTGGCTACTTTCCTTTGGTATCCCAATCAGAGGTTGTAGTATATCATCGCTCAAAGATATATTACCGTAAATGGATGGTAATACTTCGACATCGAGAAGGGCATTCTGCTCAACCTGCCGCTCACCATTTGTGGCGGTTACTGAAATGGAAATTTTGTATGCACTATCAGTAACTTCCTCGTTTAGTGGAGGTATTAATCCCAGATTGACAATTTGAGATTGTTTTGGTTCAAGTTGCGTTACTGGGTTGGCGAAGCCCACAGTCCAACCATCAGGTGGAAGCGAGTATGACCACTCTAGTTGAGCTACTGAATTTCCGGTATTAGTGATAATAAATTCTGTATATGAGTAATCTTCAGACAACTGGCAAATTACTTTGTCAGGCGTCTCTAATTCAATTGATAACTTGTCGACTATAACCAACCTTGTGTTATTAGTTACATAATCAAAATTTGAGACCTCTGCTTTGATGTTAAACAAATTGAAGTCACCCTCCAGTGATGATTCAGGTGAGGCAATAATAATCTGCACAACTTTATTTTGTCCTGCAGCAACTGTTACTGGGACTTGGTTACTGTAGAACAAGCCATCATAGACAAGGTCTACATACCAACTTGGATTAGATGGCTGAACAATGACATCTAGACTTATATCGATATTACCCTCATTAATAACAAAATAATCTAACGTAATCTCCTCGCCACTATCAATTAGCACGTCATTAACCTGCAAATTTGTGCCAACATCCAAGCCAGATTTTTGCAAGTTCGTGGTGTAATCTGAGAGCTCTTCCACTGCAATGCTCACAATTTGCGAATAATTCAAAGTTGGATCAGTAGATGATGTCACAAAACACTCTACAGTGTCTGTAAAGCCTGCAGCAGGGATTCCTTGGGAAACTGGTGGAACAAATATTCTGACTGGCATGGACAGGTAGTTACCAATATCCAGTGGCTCGAAATCCAAAGAGGAGGAATTTGAGTTGCCAAGCATTATTTGCCAGAGGTTAATCGATGAGCAGGCGACGGAATATTGCGCCTCTGAGTTGCCGATATTTAGTGCAGATATAGCAAATGACGCAGAGTCTCCGGGCAGTGCTGATAATCCGGTTGTGCCGCTGACAACAATCTTGACATCATCAACCTCGTCAATAATAATCGTCAAGCGCACAGAATGCGAAACTGTTGGTTGAGTCTGATATGCGACCGTCACATCAACATAAAATGTGCCAGATCGAGCATACCTAGGGTTGTTGGGATCGTCTAAGTTTGAATTCAAATTTTCAAACTTTAGCGTAACTTCAATACTATCGCCTTGTTGACCTAATGGAGACAATTGGTAAGGTCCTGTTTGTGAAACACTCTTTTGCCAAGAATCCTCTGGCGAAATAAAGTAATTGAACACCGGGTGTTGTTCCTGAACATTAGTGTAAGTCAGGGTTACCATTTCTGTCCCAGTACCTTCGTTTAGAATCGAAATTGGAATGTCGATGTCAGTTTGGTTACGAACATCAAATGACTTTATTGCGGCTTGTTGGCGTTCAGCATCAGTACTTGGTAGATTTCCTGAATCATCGAGCGGAACAACACGGACACCTAGAGCTGTCACCTCGATATCAATCTCAAGAATATTGTTGTTAATACCTGAAGATTCATCATTCATTTCGTCCAAATCATTGTTGATATCTAAACTCAGTTTTAGCGTGTGCATCCCAGTATTTGCAAATGAGCGGGTGGTAATCTCAGTCTCAATACCGCTTGATGGAACGCCATTGGATTGTCCCTGCATCAATGTTGTTCCCTCTGTAATGTCTTCTAATTTCCAGTCAAAAGAACCTGCATCGGCCGTACCTTGATTCATCCAAGAAACTCTAACTGAAACCACATCATTTTGTAGAGGACTCTCAGAAGATAAGTAAATTGATTCAGGGAAGGCTAAGATATCAGGTCTTGAAACAAGAGTTGCATCACCAGTTATGACTATGCTGAAATCTTGATTGACTCCGCCCCGATGCATGACTTGGACTAGCCACTGACCTGAGTTAGTAACGCTATTTGGCGCAATCCTTACCCTCTCTACATTGTTCAAAGAGTCTCCAACACCGCCGATAACCGAGTAGCCGGCATTGAAGTTATTACCCAGTATTTGATTGCCATCTGGGTCAATGAGCATTAAATCAAGGTCATTAACCAATTTTGCGTCTGTTTGAGGAGAGTTAGCGCTACCTGATTCATCATTCCAAGTCAGAGTGATGTCAAGACCACTGGCAGGGTCCAAATCTAGCTCATACAGTAAACCGAACGAAGGTTGCAAGGTTTTCCCATCGTCGTAAAATGTTGATAATGAATTACCTTGATGACTTGGCAGTACCGTGTTTTGCAGGTTTAACTGGCCCCATCCCTCTTGATTATTAGGAATGTCTGGGGCACCGAGATCCTCAGCCCCATTGATCAATGCGGCTTTGATTAATGATGCAGACGGTGATTGTATCCCCACCTGCTCACGCAGGAATTCTCGCGTTAATGCGGCCAATCCTCCAGCAACAGATGCAGATTGTGAGGTTCCAGACAGTGTCATGTAAAGTGGGTCACCATTAGCGTGACTCCCTGTTCCGCACTCAACGCCGCTTGGAGTCCGGGCTTCCTCTGCCCGCCCCGAACAAATTTCTATTCCAGGAGCGACAACATCGGGTTTGATTCTTCCATCGGTTGTTGGCCCCGTCCTCGACACTGAATCGACGCTACCAGCTGGTGTGCTACCTTCACTACCAGTTGTGCTTACCCCAACAGACAGCACATTCTTTGCTGTTGCAGGTGCTGTTACCGACGAAACACCAGTCCCATCCCAATCACCAACAGAAAATATGGGAAGAACTGTCCTCTCATCTTTGACAAACTGATCTACAGACCTTGAGTCTGCAGTATATTCACCATAGTTGCCGTTCAAACCCCACGCATTGATAGCGATTCTAGCAGTTTTTTGTTTAGCATCTGCAAGCATATCATAGATAGAGCCCTGCCGACCAAAAACTCCAGTCGGGTCATGTTCTAGAGCATACATGGTTACTGAGGCGGCGGGTGCAATACCCCGAATAGATGAATCCCCAGAACCATCGCCTATTGCTGTTAGAGTTACATGCGTTCCGTGGCCACCGTTGGAATCAGCAGGCGATGTATCAAGCCCGAATTGTGTGTAGACAGCAGCAACACGGCCAGCGATGTCTGGATGGTCTCTGTCCAAACCTGTATCGGTTATGGCTAACATTTCACCAGAACCGTCTAATGTAAAGGTAGCATCATTATCAATTGCCACTACCCCGGAAATTGCCCTAGCCACACCGTTGTGGACCACCATTTTACCGACGGGTTCAATCCAAACAATGCGGCCGTCGAATGCGGCATTGTGAATAAATACCGATGTATCGTCTAATCGCACTTGACAAAGAGTAATTCCACACCACGCATCATAAGCGCCATAACTAATCAAGTCGCGAGCAAGTTCTGCATAGCCTCCAGAGGCCAAATCACTCGCCGGGACAATCGCTAGAGTATTGTGGCTGTTACCATCGGTTAACTGAGGATGCACTCGGTGACCAGGATGCATGTCGCCAATCCACCTGACGTGCTGTGAATCATCTAATTTGGATAATGACATCGATAAATCAGGCAATATTCTAATCATGAAATTACCATCACCTAGCACATCCAGGATGCTGATATAGCCTTCAACCTCGAGGTTGTAAAGCCAAGTGTAATCATAATTATTGAGTTGTATAAACTTCATCCCAGTCTGCTGAAAGTCGGCCGAGTTTTGTAGAGTTTCAGGGACCTGTGGCGGTGCTTCAGCAAGTGGATTAAACGAACCATGGGCGATGGTGAAATCACCGCTTAGTTTGGTCAGATGAATTCCGTTGACATCTTCACTTGAGGCTAAAAACCAGTTTGATTCGGCATATTCATGATGGACTTGAGTCAGATCTTCCACGGACAATTCCACGTCAAAATCTGGAGACAGGAATTCGCTGTGTGTCAACGGAGAGAATGATATTCCGAGGATGAGAACTACCCCAAAAATGAGTTGCCTCGGCTGCAGCATACTTGGGGGAAATCCACTTGCTTTTTGAAAACAACCGTCAAATGTGGGAAAATTGCTCATAAAATATTGTTGTATCTTGCGATTGCGTCGTCAGTTTTAGCAACTGAAGCTCGCCAATCAGCCTCAGCCCCCATTAGAGCCCTTATTGCATCAATATTTTCTGGAATCACATCTGATTCCTGATGGATAGCTTGGAAATAATACAACGTGTCACCTTCCAGTTTGACACCGTCTCGCCATACAAAAATCTCGTGTAAATCACCCCATTTTCGACCGATGTCCCGAGCGTATTCCATCACCTCAGCAGTGGTTGTAATCCCTGTTTCAGCACCACTCATCAGGATAATTCTTGGTTCTTTCGACCACATATCGATAATTGATTCGGTGGTGAGGCCATGTCCGCTTGGTAATTGAGCAACTATTACGTGAACGTGCATTATTGTCGTTGGCACCGCTACAGCCATTGAGTTGATTGAAATTTCTGGTTTCACCGTCATGACATCCGGTCCATGGTGCGATGGTACTTTCAAAACTGGTTTGATTGCGTTAATGGGTCCTTTGCTAGAATCACCGGGATCGGCTGCCCGCCTTATCATAGTGCATTCTACAGAGAGGGAACCACAGTGGTTGTAGAGAGGAACTAGTGTTCTTGACAGACCGGTTGTGTTGCAAGAAACTACACGCGTCCCCTCTACATTGAGATTGTCTGAATGGTTTGCTGAAGAGGTATAAGACATACCAGTCGTTGCATGCTTTTCGCCACCTTGAAATATCCACTTTATCCCGGCAGATTTGTACTTAACAAGATTGCTGGCACCGACTTTGCCGGGCGAACAATCGATTACAATATCTGCAATATTTAGCAAGTCGCTCAGACCGCCGTGACAGTCATACCCTGCGCTAGCGAATGCGTCGATTTTATCTTGGTCATCATAGGTGCAAAAAATTGGGTAACCTTTTCGGACCGCTAAGTCACAACCGAACGCAGGTCTAGTTTTAGTGACACCTACAATTTCCATATCGTCTTGAGCATCAACCGCATCTGCCACGCGTTTGCCAATTGTCCCATATCCGTTTATTGCAACTTTAATCACCATGTTCTCACAAAACGATGATGCCGAAGAATATCTATTAACAAATCGTATTGAATCCATCATCACAAAAACCGGTTAGTAGTATTTCTGTCAAAGAAGAGTATATGGTTATCCTGCTACGACCACCTTTCATGGCGGATGCTCTTGATGTTGTGACTCGCTCATTTAACATCAACAACAAGTTGGGTCCTAAGTTAGAGGTTGCAGCAGAACAAAATGCTATTTTACGAATAGGCTGGACAAATGCTGGCGACCCTGTACCAAAAAATGGTGAGTTGGGGTTATGCCCCGCCATCCCCGAGGGAGCAAAAATAAGGGCCCTAGGAACCTTAGGATCATGGACTGCGGCATTTGGTAAAGGCGGCAGTTTCAACATACAAGGTGATTCAGGGTCGTTCCTTGGTGCCGCAAATAATGGAAATGTTATCACCTGTGAGCGGAGTGCTGGCAATTATTCCGGATTTGCCATGGCATCTGGTAAGATATCTATCTTAGATGGATGTGGTGATGACTTAGGGTCATGTATGACTGGTGGACTGATAGTTGTAAGAGGTAATGCTGGGCTGCGTGTCGGCGGTGGAATGCGTGGTGGAATTATTGTGGTTGATGGCGATATTGGCAACGACCCCGGTGCTGGAATGACCGGTGGAAAAATAATTGTCAACGGTAGATGTCCAAATCCACCAGATGGCGTGGTTTTGCGACCAATCACTGAAGCTGAACTAACCAAATTAAATAAAGAAATAAATGATGATAACTTTCAAATTCCGAATGATTCGGTGTGCCTTGAATCAAGCGATTCGAACAATTTTTTGACTAAAGATAAAGTTGTTTCTGCAGGCGACCTATCGATGATTGGACTAGTGCCGGCGGACAGCCCGAGAAATATGTCATACGCAACTTGCGACACCGTCGCATTACTTGGTGAAAGATCCGAAACTAACACACCAATTGCCTTGCCACTACCGCTCTTCCCAATACTGCAAGACGGTGAAATTCTTTCCGCAGACAAGCAAAAAAACCCCTCCAAGCTAGTTGAAAAACAGCCTTTTATTGTTAACGAAAACCCTCGTAGTATCGATTTTCTTGCTCTCAATGTAAACAACTTGACGCACGCCACAGACGCACTGACCGGTTGTGGTGGAGTGGTAGTCGATATGATGAACATGCCTAGCATGAATGCTGAAGAAATAGACGGAATGTTAGTTGCGATTCGCTCTCTTGTTGGTATTGAGAAACCATTCGGTTTTTCCAATGGTGTTGGACGGATAGAATCTCTACACTCCTCTTCATCATACCACAATGCTGACATTTCGATCTGTGTTATTGAAGACGAGACCGGAATTTCGGAAGCTGCAAGCCTGCCATTGATTGGGCGTAGCAATAAGTCTAATCTCGCTAACACTTACACTGAATCAGGTATATCAATTGGCTTTTCAGCCAATGCGGAAGACGTGGCAAAACTCTGCGCGGCCGGATTAAAATTTGTATGCTCAACAGTGCCTGCCGAAGATTACCAACAGATTGTAGAATGGTTGTCAAAAATTCACGCAGAACTTGCGGATACATTACAAAGACTCGGCCTTGAATCAATCGACGCACTGAGCCGTCAGAACCTACGTGCGCTGGATTATGAAACCGCTGCTGTCAGCGGATTACGATTGACAGGGTATGAGCGCCCATTGCCACACTGGTTTGCTAGGTAGGTGAAATAATGCCAACAATCTCAGTAGAGCAGAACCTAATCGCAAAGTTGCTTGCGCAACACAAGCTTGACCATGATGTCGAACAGATTGCTGATGAATTACCGCTTCTTGGAACCGACATAGATCGATGTGATGCTCAGACACTCGACATTGAAATTTTCCCAAATCGACCAGATTTACTCTCCGGTGAAACCTTGACTAGGGCCATCAGAAACTTTGTCCACCGCCAACCAGCTAAGCCTTCAATCACTACTACAGAAGGGAAAATTACGCTCAATGTCGAACCAGATTTAGCAGAAATTAGACCAGTCATATTAGGTGCTGTAGTTAGAAATGTTGATTATACATCCATCGGGGTTAGTGCTGATGAATTCATTAAATCATTAATGGACCACCAAGAGAAACTTCACTTCGCGCTGGGTAGAGGTCGTAAGAGAGCCTCAATAGGTGTCCATGATTTGGCCAAACTAGCGCCTCCATTTACCGTCAAAGCAGTTAGTGGCGAAACCAAATTTACCCCATTAGCCGCAACTGAACCTATGTCAATTAAGGAGATAATGGCAGAGCATCCTAAAGGCATTGAATACGCCCACTTATTATCTGAGTTCGACCGATATCCGATAATTTTAGATGCAGAAAACAATGTATTATCATTCCCTCCAATCATCAATGGCGACCACACAACTGTGACTAAGGAAACCAAGAATTTTTTCATTGATGTGACAGGCTGGGATATCAGAGCTTGCGAGTCGTCTTTGATGTTGATTGCTTTGCAACTGCAAGAATACGGAGGTATAATCGAAACTGTTGAGGTAACGAATTGTTTCGGTACAACCAATGTATATCCGAATGGTAGTGCTGTAGAACACAAACTAACAATTGCCGCAATCCAAGGTTTACTTGGTGGCAAATTAACCGAAGAAGCAATCTCTGGAGCAATTAATCGGATGGGGGGAAAATTAGTCGCTTGCGATGATGAGTTAATCACTCTCGAGATGCCAAGGTGGCGGTTTGACATTTTACATCCTGTAGATTTAGTTGAAGACATTGCAATTGGTCATGGCTACGAAGATTTAGGCCATGACATCCCGCGCTCACCAATGACTGCCAAACCTCGCAGCGATGCGAATTTACTACGCAGAGTCGGAAATTCAATGCAAGGTTTAGGGATGATGCAAATACAATCACTGACGTTATCTAACGATGATGACCAATTTAATCTCGTGCGATGGGAAAGTGTAGGTGAAGTCACTCGTATTACCAACCCAATTACAATCGACCACACCTTGCTACGCCAATACTTGTTGCCGGGATTACTCAGGTTGCTTTCAACCAACCGCCACCATGACTTGCCCCAAAGTGTATACGAATTGGGCACTGTCGTAAGGGACCACAAAAACTCAACTAGACTAGCATTTTTAGTGGCCGAAAGAAGTGGTGGCTTCGCAGCAATAAGGGGTAGAATCCAGGCGTTCCTGCGTGACATGGGGGCTAATGAATACGAAATTTTACCACTACCAGATAATGAAGGTCCATGGTTGAATGGTAGATCTGCTAAGGTGATAATTAACGGAAAACATGTTGGCTGCTTCGGGGAAATAGACCCGCACATTGCTGAATTGTTTGAACTAAATGTCCCGTTAAACGGCGCAGAATTCGCCTTAGAGGAAATCGCAAAGGTGATTCCAGACCCAGTATAGCGACTCAAAGCATGGTATTGTTTGAAATGTCAGGTTACTTCCAAACATCATGCGCAGAATAGTGATGTTTAGCATAATCTTGCTCTGCATCGCATCACCAATAGTGATTAATTCTCAAGCAGATAATACTGAGACTAACAAATTAGAACTGAACTCTGATAGTGACTATGTGATCCACCGTGGAGAGACTATTGAAGCAACAATAACAGTGAGAAATGTAGGTAATTCATCAACAATTATCACCTTCTT
>CEUF01119544.1_pt1 | contig 14136 bp, 12 predicted proteins | sample 531461 | NCBI WGS metagenome assembly CEUF01 (sample SAMEA2623350, study PRJEB7988) | marine metagenome | biome: marine biome (ENVO:00000447); feature: surface water layer (ENVO:00002042); material: "saline water (ENVO:00002010), including plankton (ENVO:xxxxxxxx)" | depth 5 m | reverse complement strand
TCTGCGACAGCAACTATTGCATCATAATCCGGTTCAACACCTGGGTTTTCAGCAACCCAGCGATGTTGGATTACTCCAGCTTTATCGATGACAATAACCACCCTATTCGCACTTACATAACCTTCAATGCCGCCCAGTCCAACAAATGTTGCATCATATGAGGTTGCCACCTCACGGTCTAAATCGGAAAGTAGTTCAAATTCTAGATTATATTTCCGAGCGAATTCTGCGTTAGCCCAAGGTGAGTCTACGCTGATACCAATTACTGTTGCTTCAGCAGCATTCAGTTTAGCCATATTGTCTTGAAATGCGCACATTTCTTTGTCACAAACACCGGTAAAGGCACCAGGGTAGAATGCTAAAATTACCGTACTACCTCGGTAATTAGACAGCGATATGGGTTCTTTTGCAGTGTTCTTTAGAGTAAAATCTGGCGCGTTTTGTCCTATCATGATATGACCTCTTGGCTGGCTGTCTGGGTATGAGGTATTTATACAAATGCACCTTAACTTAGTATGGGTCTAGGTGGACAATCTGCTCAATATCGATTCGCTTGTAACCTCGTTCTCTTGCATTACTCGCCGCTCTGGTGAGCATTGACCGCATCCACCCTAGCGACATCAAAGTCTGCATGCGCCCAATTGATTCAATGAATTGAACCGGGTTCCCGCCAAGTTGTGCATGGGCCCTAATATCGCCTTCTAACTTCTCGACAACCATATAGTAAGTATCCATCAATTCTTCCACCGCATCATCGGTTACTGGCATTTTAGCATGCGTTCTGGCTAGGGATAATAGTGACGATCTAGTCAAAACTCCACCGCCTTGGCCAACGACCAAAGTCTCAGTTTCCTCTTCTAATTGCTGTTCTGGTAACTCTCCGTCATTATCAAGCCCCATACCTGATATTGCAATGTCTAAGTGCCTTGGTTTGATTGTTCCAACCCGATCTTTATCAGCAGCCGCCTCTGCATGCTTCAAAATCTTCGCAAGATGTTGCTCAATGTGCTCAATACCAGCTTGAACTGCAGCAGAGCCAACTGACTCAATATTGCTAATTCTAGCAATCATCAGCTCCCGTGTCCTATTGTAATTCAATCTGGTTCTATTTGGATCATCAAGCGTCTTGCGTTCGGGATCTTGAGCCAAAGTTTCTGATTCCATTTGCGGCACTAAACGATCGAGTTCCTCGCACAACAAGTCGACAAGTTGCTGTTTTACTGCGCCAGAAATTCGCATCTGGGTGTAATTTCCTGCAACTGCTCCAATATGGCCAGGTGAGTAAGGCTTAGCCGACATGGGGTTGCCTTGAATTGGATGCACTTGATTATTAGCAATCAATTATCAAATCATAACTATCGTCAAGAGTTACTCGTTTCATCCCTTGCTTGGTTTTGACCCAGGTATCCTCAACGCCAATGCTACCATCGTCAAACACTAATTTTGGCTCTATCGCCATAACTCCATTATCAACCAAGGGACGGTCAAAACCTCTAGCCACAACTGGTGATTCGTCTAACTGCAAACCAACAGAATGGCCTAAGAATTTACTCTGATCTGGTTGCATACCCATGAGATGCTCGCCGTAGCCCATCGATTCGGCTAACTCACTACCAATTTGCCAAGCCTTGGAACAATCATCGCCCCGACCAAGTGAAGCAACAACGGAATCACTTACCTCAACCATGTCTGATAACCTCTCTAGCCAGCGTTCTGAGAGTCCACCAATGCTGAACATTCTTGTGGCATCGACTACATATCCACGGTGAACATGGACTAAATCTACTAGGATCGGTTGATTCTCTTCTAGTTTGGTAAAGCCTGAACCCATTCCTGCCATTGGGTGAGGACCAGTGCCACCTATTGCTGAATCGAAGAATGAGGGAACTCCGCCTGCACGGCCGGAAGCGATAACGGCACGGTCACATTGTAATGGAAAGCGGCGCATTTGGACTGTTCCCCCGAAGCCATGTCGACGACTTACCTCCTCTGCTGCTGCGACAAGGTCAAGTTCTGTCGCACCAAGAGTCACACTTTGCTTGACGGCTTCGAACATTTGTCGTTGTACCTTCGCTCCTTCGCGCATCATTTCAAGTTCCCAATCTGATTTCGTCTCTCGTTGGTGATGGACTATCGCAGTGCAATCTTTTCCTTCGCCAATAGGTGCGAGTGCGCTTTTGAATTTTTGACCAAAGTCGGCTGGTATTTCACCAAGTTGTAAGCCGATTCCACCATCTATGCCCATATTTGTTAGCGTTTCTGCAAATATACGCAGGCTGGGGAATTTCTGTATTTCCAAGCATGAATCATCCGCACCTGCTTCAAATTTGGCTCGTTCTACTGAGCGCCTAACAAAGAATGTTGCTCCATCGCCACCTTGTTCTGTACTGGCTGCGGAATCTACTGCTGGAATGAGTAAGGCACCGTTTTGTCTACCTCCTGCATAGTAGTACAAATCAACCGGACTTTGAATTAATGCTGCCTCAATTCCCGCCTCGGCTAAGTTATTACTTAACTCAGTAATTCTCGACTCTAACTCACTTACCGGCACGCGCCAATCTTCCCCGTCAGGACCATGTAACTCGTCAATTGACCAAGGCGCCATGTTGGTTGCTGATAGTAGATATTCAAAACACTACTTGCGAATAAATAACTTAGCGCTCATTTCATTATTTGGTTATAGTTCACTGGAGAAAAGATATCAAAAACTGTCAGCATTTGGCCGTAACATGGCAAGGGTGCTGAACTTGCGCGACTTTAATGTCGAAAGCAAGACCGTGCTTGTTCGTGTTGATATCAACAGTCCGCTCCAGCCTAAGAGTCAAGAATTTCTTGATGATACTAGGATTAGGGCAATCATTCCAACCCTTAATTTGTTGACAAAATCAAAGGTAGTTATCCTGGCCCATCAATCTAGGCCCGGCAAGAAAGATTTCACTAACACACTAGGACACTCAAGAGAATTGGGGCGTGTTTTGGGCCGTAATGTAAAGTGGGTCGAAGATATCCACGGAGAAAAAGCCATGAAGGCGATTGAAGAGCTGAATGACGGGGAAATTTTGATGCTAAACAATGTCAGAATGGATCCAGAAGAAGTGTCTGTGAAAGGTAACTTTGAGGAAATGGCAGAAACAAAAATCATTCAACGACTATCAAGCGTAGTTGATATTTTTGTCAACGATGCTTTTGCTTGTGCACACCGCAACACACCCTCGATTGTCGGTTTCACTCACACTCTACCATGCGTGGCTGGTGAACTAATGAAGCGAGAAATTGATGCCTTGGACGTTGCCTTAGAAAATCCCTCTCGCCCTTGTATTGCAGTTGTCGGTGGCATCAAGGTTGAAGACTCGATTTCAATTGCTGATAACATGCTAAGGAAGGGCATTGCTGACGAAATCTGGCCCACTGGCGGAGTAGCAAACCTTCTGATTGAATATTCTGGTATCGATATTGGCCAAGGAAATCATGATTTCTTGGTGAATGAGTTAGGAGATTCTTACCATCAAACCGTTGCTACTGCTAAGGCAATGCTAAATGACTTCGCTAACAAAATCATGCTTCCCACAGACTTGGCGGCGAATGTCGAGGATAATCGAGTGGATTTAACCATCAATGAACTGCCCATAGACGCTCCAATCTTCGATATCGGTATTATGTCTACAATGGCACTATCAGCCGCAATAAAACGAGCTGGAACTATTATCCTCAATGGCCCTGCAGGCGTATTCGAATTAACCGATTTTGCCTTTGGAACTATTGAGATGCTCAACGCGTGTGCTGAATCAGCGGGCTATGTTGTTGTCGGTGGTGGCCATACTGCCACACTGATTATGAATCGTGGCTTGAGTGAAAAGATGGGTCACCTATCAACAGGTGGTGGTGCATGTCTAAATTACCTCGCCGGAAGGTTACTACCTGGTATTGCTAGTCTAGAATACAGTGCCGAGAAATTCAAATTAAAGATCTCTCAAACCATTACTGACAATTAAATAATCCATTCTTAACCGACTAGCAAGGAATGGTGAGTCATGACCAGTGAATATGCGGTTAGATACACCAATACTGTTCTTTACGACAGCCATGGCGAAAAACACCAAGGCGACTTCCTGATTCATGACGATGGGTCATGGTCTAACTCCAACGGCGACGAGGATGTTAAACAGGTTCTAGACGGGTCAAACAAAGTAATTACTCGTTCATTACAGAATTGGCACACGCATTTAGCTATGCAACTTAATGCACGTGATTTCAGTGACGGGTTTACCTTAGACCGTTGGCTGAACGAGGCTATATTTCCTACCGAGGCGAAACTAAACCCAGAATATGTTCGAGTAGGAGCCACTGCTGCTACTGCAGAATTAATTGCTACTGGATGCAGTTTTGCTGCTGACATGTATTTCTATCCAGCAATTACCGGTGATGTCCTCAGTAAAGCAGGAATAAGGGGGTTAGTTGGCGGACCAGTTAGTGATTTTGCCTTACCCTCACACCCAGATGCTAAATCAGCGTTAGATGAACTAGACAGTATGCTAAAAGACCAATCTATCGAAGATAAAATTCAGTATGCGATTGCTACACATTCAGTATACCTCTGTAGCGAAGAGACTTTACTTAGGGCGGCAGAACTAGCTGAAAAACGCAATGGCCGCCTCCACATACACGTCAGTGAGACAAGAAAAGAAGTTGCTGAATGTTATGAGAAAACCGGGAAATACCCCGTAGAATACCTAGATAGTATTGACTTTTTCAAGCCGGGAACCGTATGTGCACACGCTAGTTGGGTCAAGAAGAACGAGATTAGAATGCTAAACAATCACGGCGCAACTGCTGTTCATTGTCCATCTTCCAATATGAAACTAGCCTGTGGAGGAACTCTTTCATTGCCAGCATATCTTGACGCTGGCGTTGATGTGCGCATCGGTACTGATGGCGCAGCATCGTCTGGCAATGGTTTGAACATTCTCAATGAGGCTCGAACTGCTGCTCTGGTTCAACGCCACGACCATTGGGATCCTACATTACTTCCTGCTAAAGATGTCTTCAACATGATAACCAAAGACAGCAAAGATTGGGTCGCTTGGGATCTAGAAGATTTCAGAATGTTCCCCCGTGGCCGGTCCAATAATCGACATTTGGCTAACTTAGTGTTTAATGGCGGTAATTGCTTGGACATGTGGGTTGATGGACAAGCAATACGATTGAATGGAGTAACCCAAACCATTGATGAAAGATTAGCCCTTGAGAACCTTGATAACGCTGTTGATTCATACTACGAAGGTATCGAGTGACTATTGATATTTGTTGAGTGTAAAGCCGCTAGCAAATAATATAACCATAACGAAGTAACCTACAGCAGAGAAAGTCATTTTGACTTCATAATCAATATTCAGCTCAAAATCTTCCGGTGCCTCAGAGAATGTCCCGATTCCGACAAAATACTCGCCAGACTTAGCTTGCCATGATAATCCAGACTGATTATCATCTCCTATGGCGGCAAACTCATTATCGCGTGAGGTACAAACCTCACTATTCTGATTGACCATCTCGATGAAGGTTAATCCATCACACTGGGTTTTTTTATCTGCATCGCCGATTACTAGGAAAACATCATTTCTATCCCAGTCTATCTGTGCATTGGCATTAATCAGCAGCGCTAATGGATTTGATTGCATTGGTTCATCGGCAAAAAATACCGAATTAGGAACGTTTGGCGTGGGAATGGAATCGACCGAATCTTTAGTTGTCAAGCCAATAGTTCCTAGTATGGAGAAAAGCACTGCGGCGAGCATTAATCCAAAACCAAACTTGTTATTTACCTGCAAATTAATCACCTACAACTGTAAGAACGCTAATGCTAAGATGACATAGCTTCCGAGTAACATTCCACCTTCAAGCCAATTTGACTTACCGTCAGCAAGTATTGAATTGACCACTAAAACGGAAACAAATGTTGCTGCGGTTTCCAGCATACCGAACTCTAAGGTTAATGGCACGCCCAGAGCCCAAGCGAATAATACCATTGCAGGAGCCGCAAAGAGAGCAATTTGAACACTGCTTCCTACGGCTATCGCGATTGACAAATCCATTTTGTCCTTGCCAGCAACGATGACTGCGGTAAAGTGTTCAGCAGCGTTGCCAAAGAATGGTAGCAGTATTACCCCTATGAATAATTCCGGCAGACCCCACTCAACTACAGCTGCTTCGAGACTGTGAACCAAAATATGGGCCATCCAAGCAACTAGAACGGTTGCTAAAATTAGCAAAATCCAAGCATTTTGATTGGTCATTGTTGGATTCTCATGATGGCCGTGCCCTGCTTCGGTGGCAAAGACATGGGCGTGGGTTTTGAGTTGGAAAAGTAACGCTAGCGCATAGATTCCAAGCAGTACTATTGAAGCGTAGTGTGAGATGTTTTCGACATCGCTAAATGTCCCTCCTGAATGTTTAACTGCGCTTGGGATGATGAAGGCAACGACTGCAAGCAATAACAGGGTGCCATTCATTTGGATAGCAGCGCTGTTGAAAGTCTGTTCCTTATGTTTCATACCGCCCCAGACCATTGCTAATCCTAACACAAGCAGCATGTTACCGAGTATGGAACCAATCAGTGAAGCTTGCGTAACTGTAACCATTGTCTGAACGATCTCTGGGTCCTTTGATGCTGCATAAATTGCCAATCCAACAATAATTAACTCAGCGGCATTGCCAAATGTTGCATTAAGAAACCCGCCTATTGCTTCTCCTGTTCTAAGTGCAATCTCTTCGGTGCCCTTACCCATGAGAAAAGCTAAGGGCATTATAGCAACCATCGAGAATAGAAATGCCATAGTAAGATTATGTTGGAGGTTGAAAAACACAGCCAAGGGTAATGCGACAAGTAACCAATTCAATTTGTTATTCAATGGATTTAGTGCGTCGAGTACCGACTCCATTGGTTCTTCTGTGGATATCATCGTGCTATCGACATCTGCCATGTTTAGGTGATTGAAAATACCCTAATTGAGGTATCTATCAACCTGATGGTCAATCATCGGATTTCTTCCGCCTGGTTGGTCTGCGTTTGGGTGCATTTCTTGGTGCTGGACGGCGCCCCACCTTGCGTCTTGGCTTGGCTTCTTCAACGGCCTCTTCTTCATCTTCAAATTCATCATCATCTAGGCCGAAAAATGCTTCATCCTCTTCTGGTTCTGGCTCAGGTTCTGCTTCTTGCTTAGGTTTACTGCGCCTTTTCTTACGTTGAACTACATTTACGGAAAATGGGTCTTCTTCTTCAGGCTCTTCCTCTTTGGTCTCTTGTGTTTCGGCAACTGGTGCGACATTCGTAAGCGAATCATAGTCAACTTGTTGAGTAGTACCGATAAATTCAGACATCCAATCATCATCGTCATAATCATCATCGGACTTCCTCCTACTTGGGCCACGCATGCCCGCCCTTATGACGAACAACATCAATATAATCGAAATGAAGGCGATACCCGATGAAACCCAGACAAAAATGTATGGTGGATCAGAAAAAGATGGTTCAACAATAACCGGTTCTGGTAGCGGTTCTAACCCCTGAACATACTCACAGATTGTTGTTCCATTGATATCGTTGTAACAAAAATCAACAAGGAATATTACCTGCTCTATGACTTCGTTACCGGCAGAATCGACCGCTCTTACGGTGAGTACATGCCGCCCGAAATCAAAATCTCCAGCACTCATCTGTTCGGAGAAAATGAATGCACTACCGTCACCCTCGATATCTTGTAAATTATCTGGGGTTTGCCATGCTGAAACAGAAGAAGAGCCCGTTCCAAAATTATAGGTGAATTTGTACTGCATAAGCGAGATTTGGACATCGTCAACTGCGCCTGCGCTAATTGTCATTGTCTCCCGAGCAAGATACTTCGATCCGTCAGCGGATGAAGAAGGTGAGTAGATATTCAGTATCGGACTTTGTGCATCCAAGCTACGATCTGTCCATGTTAGTTGTTGAGTGTTATAACTCTCATCAATCATATCAACTGTGATAGTAATGAGTCCGGCAGATACAGTATTACCGATATCAAAGGTTAGATAAAATTCTGGACCTTTAGTAGGGTCAAGTAAATTATCCGCATAGGATAACATCTGTCTAGGTGCATTGGTTATCTTACCTCCTGAGGATGTGGTTATGTCAACAGTAGGCATTGAGAAAAGGTATTCGTTTACCGACAGTCTGATGCTGTAACTTCCTGCAACAAGGGACGGGCTAAGGTATAAGTTGCCGTTCTCGTCAAATAATTCGTATGTTGCGGTTGGTGGAATTGTATCTTCCTTAACTTTCAATGAATTACCTGTTTGACCCGGGAATGCCTCGAAATTAGTATTACCATACATATCTTCTACGGTAACTGCATACCAAATGTTACGCTCGACGTCGTTTGGTATTGAATACGTCTTGCTGAACAAAAAATCGGTCAATATTGACCCAGTATCCAATATGTTTTCATCGAATAATGACCATCCATTCTCTTCAGAAACTATCGAAACTTCATCTTCATCTTCGCCGAATGGGTCTCCCTCGTGTTGCCAGATAGAGTATTTTTCTCCATCTAATTGCTGATCGTTATACCACTCCATGGTAATGATCGAGATTTCTCCATCAACTTCGATCGAGCTTATCCTTGGCGCTGCTGGGGTTGTAGTTTCTTCATATACTGGTCCGAACCAATTCTGTTTTAATTCGGTATAATGATACGGGCCTGCTGAATGCTGGTAAAGCGCTTCACTGGTGACAAAATAAAACGATGTGCGGTCAACCTCTTCCGGAACAGTTACCGTGAATTGTTCAATTCCATCTGTTACTGTTCCCTGGTAGAATAGCGTCACATTTTCAGTAAATTGGGAACCTGTAACGAGGTAATTTGAGCGCCATATGTGATATTTTTCACCCTCGGCACCTAGTTGGTCATTCCAAGTTACTAGCGTCTGAGAATCGCCGATAAATGTCGCCATAACATTGGTTGGTTCAGCCGTCCAATTGTAAAATGCATCTTCGTAGACTGAAGTGCAAGAATACGATTCAATGTCCTCATCGAAAATTCCATTCGAATCGATTACTACTACGCAGTAGTGCGAGGTACCAAGCCTTCCAACTGGGACTTGATAACCAAACTCTGACTCACCCTCACCCACTTGCCCAATTTGTTCAACTCCAAATTGGCCGGTGTTGTTGAAAGACTGTCCTGAACTGTAAATTGCGTATGATTCACCATCTTCCCCAGATACATCAGACCATGTTATAGTTGTCGTTCCGCTACCGGTTTGAGTGTTTGAGAAAAAGTATGAATTCACTGAACTTACTGGTGTCGCAGGCATATTATCTTCAACCAATGGGGTTGCAAGAGCGTTGTTTGACAATAACCTGATGTCCTCGTAATCTACACCAGGACCGAAATAATTCGGCATCAGGTAAGTCACAGCATAGTACACTTCACGATCCGTATCTTCAGGAATACTAATCTGGTAACTGGATACGCCCGTTGCTATCTGCGCAATAGGCGACATGGATGAGAACAGCGTTGCGGCGGAATTACGGGTGATTGGTTGAGTCGACTCCCATAGACGAGTTTGGTAGGCGTCCGGTCCCTCTTCTGGTAAAACATAGAAAATATCATTGTAGTTAACCCATGAAAGCGATGTTATACTTGTAGTTGGGTCAAATGATGCCATTAGATTGTATGGGGTTCTAATTGGCGTCGTTACTTCTGTAACTGGATGGTATATCGATGACTCGTTGGCAATCAGTGAATCGTAAGTTGATACTGTGCCGTCCTGTGCAGTGATTGCTGTGGTTATGCCATAGTAGAATGAATCATTTGTTCCCGGGTCTACTAGGTAGGAGTAACTGTGGCCCTGATGCGAACCATTGCCGCCACCAAGACAGAGATATTTCGAAGCGCTGAGGGCTGGGTCGTTTATGTCACACGCAGCGACAGAATGAACCAATGTTGCATTTTGAATATTTGATTGATTAATCATCTCTGTATGGCGATAAACATGATAATCGGCATTGTAGAAGTTATCCAAGGCCGCCGGCTGCTCAAGACTGTCAATATTACGCCAAGTAATGGTCGTCAGTTCAGTGCTACTGTCAAATGAAACGTGAATATCTTGGGCCTGTAAGTGATACAAATCGCCAGTATCCTCTGCAGCAACATTGCTAATTGGCATCAGTGAGAATGCCATCAATAATACTAGTAGCGAAGCAATGGCTTTCCCATCATAAGCCTTGGAACTCCCCGTCATCATACCTTTCTAGCGTGCAACCGTTATGAGTATACCGCTGATTAAACTATGATTCAACCCTATTTGTAGTCTAATTTTGCTCACTCAATCAGACTCGTCTTTGGGAGATTTTGGTTGTGGAAGAGGGTCTTCTGCATCGATTTGTTTTATCTGTTTACTTGCTTGAATAAATCTAATCAAGAATGTCCAAATGCCTCCTAACGCAGAGATAAACACAACAATGCTTAGCGGGTTTATCTCAATATGGTCAAATATTCCAGGATATGAACCCCACGAATAGTTGTCAAAATGGAGCAGAATGGCCATCAAAAATATTGCTACAATACTGAGGATGGTGCGGTCAGCACGAGAGAATCCACGATAGTTCCTTGTTCCAGCAACTGCTTGTGCTTGTGTCCCCATATACGAGCCAAGCAAAGTGAACCATGCTGCAGATAGACCTAACACGATGTCATTGACAAATACCGATGCGGAAATACAGATTATCCACGCCGCATCGAGTAAACGGTCAAAAGTGTGGTCTAGGTAATCTCCCCACCTTGTGACTCTGCCCGTGGCTCGAGCAACTGGGCCGTCTAAACCGTCTAAGGCCATGGCTAGGGTAATTAACAGACCACCACCAAACAGCATCGTGACCCCAAGGCTATCCTCGGTTGCTAAGTATACTGACAGACCACCAAGAATCCCTATAGGAAGAGCTAGCCAAGTTATTGTTGCAGGGCTCATCCATGACATTGACTCGACGATTGGGGTTAATGTTCGTTCCCAAATACTTCTCAATTTTTCTAACGCCATGGTCCTTACCTAACTCCGGGAAGTCAACTAGGGGGTTGATTGTTGCGGCTCCAAATTAACTTGTTCAACCATTTTCTAACCAATCTATTGATGCTGGTGGGTCGGTTGACGGTCGTCCATCTCTTACCCATCGTGTAATCGCCTCTGCAATCTGTTCAGGGTCTAGTTCTCCACCGTCCAACTCGAGTATTGGTGCGTCAATTTCAAATTCAATTATCTCTGCCCAAGTTCCTGCAATAAACTCCCATTCTACATTTGAGTTAACCTTGGCTGCAGAGTAATCTCTAATCGTTAGCCGCTGTCTTAGTATATCTGGTTGACAACGTAGGATAACTATGCCATCGACTGTCAAAAAGTGTGATAAATGCCCGTCAATGATAACCTGTTTGTTAGGCTCATGTTCAAACATGTCTGATAATCGATGAATATCTATTTCTTGACTATCCATTACTTTATCATAATCACCCAAGCAATCAAAATCCCTAGCCAGTTGAGTGACTGAAACAACTTCCCAACCAAGATTGCTTAGAATCTGTGAGACTGTAGTCTTGCCCACTCCCGGGCTGCCAGTGATTGCTATGGTTGGCATAATCGAGTCACCTATGCTACTGAGTTGTGCTACAACAACTTTGGCTTATCACAATTTTATCATCAAAGCCATCAAATGATAGAATATACTGGGTAACATGAAACCATGTTCGGTATGAACGACCCTGCGCAGACATTGATGCAATTGGAGAATTACATCAAAGATGGTCGATTCGAAATGTCTGAGGTGATGGCAACTCAATTCACTGAGATGTTACTGAATACCAAAAAACGGAGTAATGAAGACCAACTAATGCTAGTGCGTGGATTACAGATACTGTGTGATGTTTTAGTCATTCGAAATAAGTACAAGCTTGCGGTTACCGCATCGAAAACACTGTTAAGAGAAAGGAAAAAATTAGCCCAAGATAGTGGCGTAACTGGATTTTATTATCAAGATATTCAGCGGAGTGCCAAGTGTTTTGCACTATCAGGTAAAGCGCGCAAAGCAAAAGGTTTGTTCGTTAAATCATTCAAGCAGTCTGGTGGCTGCGTTGCTTGCGCACTTGATGGACTAACACTAATGCCGAATAATCAAAAAATAAGCGAACTACTGATTGATTCGCTAACAAATGTTGAATCGGTGATAAAATCTGGTCAGCAATATATTGTGAAGCCAGAAAATTTGCCGGCTGTGGAGGTAAATTCTGTGCTTAATGCTTTGAAATTGCCAATTTTTCACAATAATTCTCAAGCTGAACTACTTCACCAGAAGTTTTCGCAGCAAATAGATGCAATACAACGGGGCGACATGGCGGCAAATCAGAAATTGCAGAATGCTCTGAACTCTTTACAACCCAAGCATGACTATTATGAATACAGTTAGTGGTAACGAGGGATGGATTTGAACCATCGATCTCCGGGTTATGAGCCCGACGGGATATCCAGACTACCCCACCTCGTTATGCAAACCGCCGAGTTAACCTATTTTCAAACCACCGATGGTGAAGTTTTCAAAAAACCAGTAAAATTATTGCAAATGGACTATTTATTGGCATTGTCTTATCTACTTACGCTCTTCATGGTTTTATCATGCGAAGAATCCTGACCTGCCCGGTTTTGGTAGCGCTGTTGCTTTGCGCAACAATGTTAGCAGGCTGCATGGGTGACGAAGAGTCGAGTAATGATTCTGATATTGAGCTGGTAATCTACTACGATGAAACATCTGGTATGATTCAAGAAAATATCCAGAATGGCCAGCAAGTTTCGTTCTCAGGTGTCGAACTATCTTTTGATTATGCTTATACAAAGTCTGCTGCGGGAGAAATTGATTCCTTTTATTTCGAGGCAGGGGATGGCAGTAGTCGCATAACGGTTGACGCTAATGAAACTGGTGAAATAACCTACACATATGCAACCCATGGTCTATTCACTGCTAATCTTGGCGCTATCGATGAAGCTGGCAATGAAGCAAATACCACAATAACGATTAGGATTGATAAGCGCACATTGTGGGGGCAATCAGGGACTACAGACCCCGATACCATGAACATTGACACCACACCTGATTGTGAATGCCCAGCACCCAATCAAATCGCTATTGACTCGACCATTGAAAATCCTGCAAACGCCTTTGGCCTAGGCGCTGCACCGGTAACTGTCGAATGGTTGCTAACCGGCGAAGGGGTCTCACGCGAATCGGGGAAAGAGCAAATAGCAGACGGCCAAAATGCACAATGGATGCACAATGAACTAAATATCGGTAAACAAATTTGGTCGTTGGATGTGGAATTGAGCAGTTCTGATGAACAAGTGAATATCGACCACGAAGTCACAATTACCTACAATGATGAGGAGAGTAATCCGAACCCATTGCCAACTGAAAATCTATGATAAATATCCGATTTTTCTATTACTTTAACACACGGTTAATCTGAATGTTAAAGTGAAAAATCCTGTCCAGTGACCCGAAAAGAGATTCTAAAGGCGGCGATTTGCAGTAATATTTGTGAATATGTCTGTTTGCTTCCTTCATATACCAATGGGAGTTGGTTCGACATGGAAGTGAAGAGAAATGGCGACCAAAGCAAGCAAGAAAACTAAGATTGAAATTGAAAAGAATGAAGACCCTCTAGAGGACACGGTGTTACTGATGACCGCTGACGAAGAAGAGCCAGAGGCGAAAATTGAGGACTTACCTGGTGTTGGTCCGGCAACCGCAGAGAAACTAAGAGAAGCAGGTTTCGACGATTTACTATCACTAGCAGTTATGTCTCCGGCGGATTTAGCCGAACAAGCGGAAATAGGTGAATCGGTCGCTGGCAAGATCATTGCTGCTGCAAAGAAAATGGCCAACATTGGTGGGTTCGTTTCTGGTGGTGACCTACTAGAGCGTAGAAAAGAAGTTCAAAAGTTATCGTCCAAGGTACAGTCAATTGATGACCTACTAGGTGGCGGGTTTGAAACACAAGCACTCGTTGAGGTCTACGGAGCCTTTGGCAGCGGGAAGACACAAATTGGTCATCAACTAGCTGT
>CEUF01040110.1_pt1 | contig 14165 bp, 16 predicted proteins | sample 531461 | NCBI WGS metagenome assembly CEUF01 (sample SAMEA2623350, study PRJEB7988) | marine metagenome | biome: marine biome (ENVO:00000447); feature: surface water layer (ENVO:00002042); material: "saline water (ENVO:00002010), including plankton (ENVO:xxxxxxxx)" | depth 5 m | reverse complement strand
GATAAAATCGGTAGTAAGTGGGAAAGTTTTGCTAATTATTGGAGAACAACTCAACTAGAGTATACTTGGCTTAGGAGTTTGATGAATAGACATAAAGACTTCTGGCAAATCACTGAGGAAAGTTTGGATAAATCAATGAAAGCTTTTGAGATAAAAGATTCAATGAGAAATGAATTACTTAACCTCTATAAAGTGCTTTCACCTTTTAAAGAGGTTCCCGAGGTTTTAAAAACTTTAAAGGAAAAAAATTATAAACTTGGAATTCTTTCAAATGGGACGCCCTCTCTTCTCAATGAATTGGTTGAAAGCAATAAATTAAAAAATATTTTTAATGATGTTTTTTCTATTGAAGAAGTTGGAATTTATAAACCAAGTTCAAAAGTTTATGAAATACCAGTAAGAAAATATAGAATACAAAAAGAGGAAGTTGCATTTTTAAGTGCAAATACTTGGGATGTGTCTGGCGGTGGAAATTATGGTTATAACTCTATTTGGGTAAACAGGAACAACAATATTTTTGATAATCTTGATTATAAACCCAAGAAAGAAATAAAAAATTTGAAACAACTATTAGATATTGTATAAGCAAATCAAAATTTAGGAGAAAAAAAGTGGTTAAAGCACAAAGAGCAGGAGATACTCCAATTGGTGTTAACGTATTAGAAGGAAAAACTTACTTTTGGTGCACATGTGGAAAAAGTATTAAGCAACCTTTCTGTGATGGCTCGAATAAAGATACTGGATTTAAACCATTATCATATAAAGCTGATCAATCTAAAAAGGTTTTTTTTTGTACTTGTAAGTTAACTAATGATCAGCCAATGTGTGATGGATCACATAATTTAAATAAAAAATGAAAAAAATTAAGGTAAAAAAAATTATAAAAGCTCTCAATGCATCAGACGGTGCCGGGGTTAAATTAAAAAGAAGTATTGGAACACCTGAGGCAGATTATATTGATCCTTTCTTAATGCTTGATGAATTTGGTTCAGAAAACAAAGATGATTATATTGCTGGCTTTCCTCCACACCCTCATAGAGGAATAGAAACAGTGACTTATATGTTAAATGGTGAATTCGAACACCAGGATAGCACTGGTGCTAAAGGAATTATGGCTTCTGGAGATGTACAGTGGATGAAAACTGGTAGAGGTATTATCCATTCTGAGATGCCTGCGATGAAAGAAGGTAAGTTACTAGGCTTTCAGTTATGGATTAATATGCCAGCTAAATTAAAAAAAAACAAACCTGAGTATCTTTATATCAAAAGAAATGAACTTGGAACTTATAAAGATGATGACAAAACAGTTAGAGTAATTGCTGGAAAATATGAGAATGCAGAGGGACCAGAGAAAAATCATAATGTTGAACCAATATATTTTCACGTAGTTTTGAATGAAGATAAAGTATTTAATTGTGATGTTCCTGAAGGACACAATAGTTTTATATATTTGCTTAAAGGTGAACTTAAAATAGGTGACATAGAACACAGCAAAACCTCTGACTCAAATTTGATATTACTTGAAAGAGGAATTAAACTTAATGTTAAAGCTTCTAAAAAATCAGAATTTTTATTTATTGCTGGTAAGCCAATAGGTGAGCCAATAGCAAGGGGCGGTCCTTTTGTGATGAATACAAAAGCTGAAATACTAGAGGCAATTCAAGATTATAATAACGGTACATTTGCAAAATATTAATAGTTCAAGTAGTTTTAAAAATGCCTAAATCAATAATTATTAAAAAAAATGGTGGACCTGAAGTTTTAGAACTTGAAGATGTTAAAGTTGGATCTCCTGGTCCAGATGAGATTAAAGTTACAAATCACGCAATCGGTTTAAATTATATTGATACTTATCATAGATCTGGTCTATATCCCCTTAAATTGCCAAGTGGAATTGGTTTAGAGGCAGCTGGTAAGGTGGAAGAAATTGGATCAAATGTTAAAGAGTTTAATATAGGTGATAATATAGCTTATGCATCGGTACCACTAGGTGCATACTCACAACAAAGAATAATTCCTTCAAAAATAGTTGTAAAAGTTCCCGAGGGCATATCACATAAACAAGCAGCTACATTAATGACAAAGGGTCTAACTACAAATTATTTAATTTGTAAAACTTACAAACTCAAAGCTGGAGAAACAGTTTTGTTTCATGCAGCCGCAGGGGGCGTTGGTCAAATATTTGCTCAATGGGCCAACAGTATTGGTGCAAAAGTTATAGGCACAGTGGGCTCGGATGAAAAAATTAAGATAGCTGAAGAAAACGGTTACGCACATGTTATAAATTATACCAAAGATGATTTTGCGAAAAGAGTAATGGAGATTACAAACAATGAGGGGGTTCCAGCGGTATTTGATGGTGTTGGAAAAAATACTTTTCATGGCTCGCTAGCATGTCTTAAAACTAGAGGAATGATGGTAAGCTTTGGAAATGCTTCAGGTCCATTGGATCCAGTTAATGTTCCAAAAGATATCCAACCCAAAGGTCTTTACTTAACAAGGCCATCTATAGGTCAATACTTCACAAATAGAAAAGAGCTTCAAGATGGTGCTGATGCTATTTTTGAAAAAGTAAAATTTGGTAAAGTTAAAATCAAAATTTCAAAAGAGTATAACTTAATAGATGCAAAAAAGGCCCACGAAGATCTGGAGGCTAGGAAATTGACTGGACCAGCCATATTAATTCCATAATGGAAAATAAATTAATATCTCCATGTATAAGCATTTGCAGGACTGATCCTATCACAGGTTATTGTTACGGTTGTGCAAGAACAAATGATGAAAAAAAAAGCTGGAAAGATGAAAATACACCTGACGAATGGAAAAGAAAAAATTTAGAAGATATAACTTCTAGAATGAAAGGTTGGCAATTAGAAACATTTAAGGAGTCTTACGATCATAAAGTGAGACAAGGAATTTCATTATATAAAAAAAGTCTTTTAGTAAAATAAATTAATAGTCTTTCTTCATAGAATCCATGTCGCTAAGGTGAAATTTTAAAGCTTCGTTTGAAAGTCTTATTTCTTGTAAAAATAAGAAAATAGAAAAAATCATACAAATACAACAGGATGCAAAACTCAATCTTGCGTATAAAACTAAATCTAAATATAAAAGTAAGACTGTGAGCATATTAAATAAAAAACCAAACGCTGAAAATCCCATAACAAATTTTAGATAATTTGTTCTTTTGTTAAGAACATGAAGTTGATTTTCCCATTCCGGAGGAACTTTTTTTTCAAAGGTATACTGATCGTGGATCTTTCTTATAAGCGCGCTTAATGTGTGGAATCTATTGCTATACATCGTCATCATCAAAGGAATTGCTGGGAACATTAAAGCAGCTACTGTGTAATCTATATCCATATCGAATCAAATTGATTATGAAGTTAGTGTTTGGTATTTACAAGTAATATTTCATGCAGCAATTAAAAATATTCATAGAATTAACTCGATTAAATAAACCTATTGGTTTTATGCTTTTATTTTGGCCTTGCTCTTGGGGGCTAGCTTACTCATATCTTAAGAATGATAATTTAAATCTATTTTTAAATTATTTAATATTGTTTTTTATAGGCTCAGTTTTAATGAGAAGTGCAGGATGCATTTTCAATGATATTGTAGACAAAGATTTTGATAAAAAAGTAAAAAGAACAAAAACACGTCCAATTGCATCTGGAAAAATATCTGTCAAACAATCATTTGTCTACGTCTTGATACTTTGTTTGCTTGCTTTTTTTGTCTTAATACAATTCAACTTTTTTACGATTATTCTTGGTATGAGTTCTATGATATTGGCTTTTTCCTACCCTTTTATGAAAAGGATTACTTACTGGCCACAATTATTTCTCGGAATTACTTTCAATTGGGGAATTATAATGGCTTGGGCAGCAATGAATAACGATATTTCTTCTGAAATTATAATTCTATATATATCAGCCATATTTTGGACATTGGGTTATGACACGATTTATGGAGCCCAAGATATGTCGGATGATGAAATAATTGGATTAAAATCTACGTCGATAAAATTTAAAAATGATATTGGAATATTTGTTTCAATTTCTTATTTAATTTCATCTTCATTATTACTTTATTTATTTAAAAGTTTTTTTGGATTTAATTTATTTACTTTTTTTTTGATAATTTTTATTTTGACTTTAATTTATCAATTAATAAAACTTAAGAAAAAAAATTCTCAGAATTTTCTGAAACTTTTTAAATTTAACAATTATACTGGCTTAAGCTTATTTTTAGGAATTTGCTTAATAAATTATTGAAATGAAATTTGATGAATTAAAAATTATTTTAATCAGACTCTACAAAGAGTATGTAAAAAAACACCTAAAAAAAATTTTAATAGCTTTAGTTTTGTCTCTAATTGTTGCAGGTAGTACTTCGAGTATAGCATGGTTATTAGATCCTGCTGTTAAGAAAATATTTATTGAACAAAACAAAGTTTTTGCATGGTCTATACCTATATTAATTGTTGTCGCGTTTTCAAGTAAAGGTCTCTCTCTTTATTTTGCGAGAATAAATATAATAAGAGTTGGCGAAGAGGTTGCAGGGGCAATACAAAAAAAAGTAGCTAATAATATTTTAACCTCTGATATTCAAACTTTAGACAATAGACACTCTGGTAAATATATTTCAAATATTATGTATGATACTCATCATATCCAAAATCTAGTGAGTACAGGGGTTTTAAATCTAATGAAAGACACCTTCTCTGTTATTGCTCTCGTATCACTTATGTTTTATCAAAACTGGAAGTTGGCTTTATTTGCAATTTTAATGATGCCGCTAGCTGGTGGTCTTGCAAAATCTTTGGGAAAAAGAATTGGTAAAGCCACTTCAAAAGCAGGGGTATCTTCTGGTAACTTGGCATCTTTTTTGACTGAAATATTTAAAGGTTCAAAAATGATCAGAATTTATCAAAAAGAAGATGAAGAAAACAAAAAAGCTAATTTTGTAATAGATGACCTTGTTGAGAAAAATATTAAAATAGGAAGTGTTATTATCAGAGCTACTCCAATTATGGAGGCCCTCACAGGGTTCATGATAGCTGGTTTCATCATATTTTCGGGAAAACTTATTTCGTCAGGTGAGTTAGGGGTAAATAATTTTTTCTCTTTCTTAGCTGCTATGATGCTTGCTTATCAACCAATCAGATCATTGGCTACATTAAATATGGCAGCCTATCAAGGAGCAGCTGCTTTTAAGAGAATAAGTAGTATTATAGATAGAGAAATTAAAATTAAAGAAATACCAAGTTTACCTAAATTAATTTTAAAAAAATCTGATATAAAATTTGATCAAGTCGGTTTTAGCTATGAAACAACCAATGAAAGAGCAATAAAAGAGATAAGTTTTCATATTGAGGGAAACTCAATGGCTGCATTTGTTGGTCATAGTGGAGCCGGAAAAAGTACAATAATTAATTTACTCCCAAGATTTTATGATCCACAAGAGGGATCTATACAGATAGATAATCAAAATATAAAAGAAGTATCTCTTAGTTCACTTAGAAAAAATTTATCTTTAGTAAGCCAAGATGTAATTTTGTTCGATGACTCAGTAAAAAACAACATATTATATGCAAAGCCAGGTGCATCTGATGAAGAAATTACAAAAGCATGCAAATTTGCTGCCTCAGATGAGTTCATTAAAAAACTTCCTAATGGTTATGACACAATGATTGGAGAAAATGGTGTGAGACTATCTGGAGGGCAAAAACAAAGGATATCAATAGCTAGAGCTATTTTAAAAGAGTCTCCAATTATTTTATTAGATGAAGCTACGTCTTCATTAGATGCAGAGTCTGAAGAAATAGTTCAAAATGCAATTAATAATTTGACTAAAAATAAAACAACACTTGTAATAGCACATAGACTTTCAACAATTCACAATGCTGATAAAATATTTGTAATGAAAAGTGGAAGAATTATTGACTCAGGAAATCATAAAAGCTTAATCGAAAATTGTGACGAATATAAATTGCTTTATAAAAAACAATTAAAATGATATTCGCTTATAGAGTCTTAACAGTAATTTTGTATCCTTTTCTATTTTTATTTATTTATTTCAGAAAAATTTTAAAAAAAGAAGACCCTATCAGATATAAGGAAAAAATTTTAATTTCTCATTTCAATATTAAAAAAAATAATGACTTTAAATTAATCTGGTTTCATGCAGCAAGTATCGGTGAATTCAAAAGTATAATTCCTATAATAACTAATCTAAATTTAGATGATAAAAATTTCAAATTTTTAATTACTACCTCTACTTTTAGCTCAGGTAATTTAGCAAAAGTTGAATTACAAAAATTTAATAACGTTGAACACAGATATATGCCTTATGATGTAAATTTTTTAATAGGTAAATTTATTTATTTATGGAATCCTAGTAAGATTTTTCTTGTAGATTCAGAGATTTGGCCTAACTTAATCTTAAATGCCAAAAAAAATAAAATACCAATTGCTCTCTTAAATGCAAGATTAACGTCAAAAACCTTTAAAAGATGGATGCTTTTTCCAAATATAGCGAAAAGGATTTTTCAATCTTTTGATTTATGCCTGTGTTCTAATGATGAAACTAAGAAATACTTAGAAAAATTAAATACTAAGAATGTTCATTTTAAAGGAAATATTAAATTAATAGATAAAGTTAATGAAAGCAAAATAGACGATCTTAATGAAGATTTTTTATTAAAAAAAAGATTTTGGTTTGCTGCTAGTACGCATAAAGAAGAAGATATTATTTGTCTAGAAACCCATATAAAACTAAAGGAAAAATTTAAAGATATAGTAACAATTATAGCCCCAAGACATATTAACAGATGTGACGAAATTAAGTCATTATTTGAAAAGTCTAATCTTAATGTTCAAATACTAAAAAAAAATAACAAAATTTTACAAGATAAAGAAATAGTTATTATTAATTATTTTGGTGCTTTAAATGATTACTTTAAATACGCTAAAAGTGTATTTATTGGAAAATCAATGATAGAAAAATTAAAAAATGATGGAGGACAAAATCCAATTGAAGCAGCTAAACTTAGGTGTAAAATTTATCATGGTCCTTTTGTATATAATTTTAGAGAAATATATGAAATTCTCAAAAAAAATAGTATTTCTAAAATGATAAAAAATTATGAAGAATTAAGCGATAATTTAATGAATGATTTAAATGATCCTCTTAAAAAAAATAACGAAATTTCCTCAGAAATTGAAAATTTAGGGCAAAAAACTTTAAATGATACAATGACGCTTCTTAATAATTTTCTGCATGATAAAACTTATTAAACCAAATTTTTGGAATAAAAAAACCAATATTTTTACAGTTATCTTAATTCCTTTTTCTGTAATTTATTTTTTGATAATTACAATAAAAAAGAAGATAGCTAAATTAAGATCGTTTAAAATTCCCATTATATGTGTAGGAAATATTTATGCTGGTGGAACGGGTAAAACTCCAATCTCAATACATATTGCTAAAGAACTTTTACAAAAAGGAATGAAACCAGTTATCTTGAGGAAGTTTTATAAGAACCATAATGATGAATACAAATTAATTAAGAATAAATTTAAAAATTTACTTCTAGACAAAAATAGGCTTAATGCTTTAAATAAATTAGAAGTCTCTGACCACGATGTTGTGATACTTGATGATGGTCTTCAAGATTACCGAATAAAAAAAGATTTAAAGATTGTTTGTTTTAACCAAAATCAACTAATAGGCAACGGATTTGTTCTACCTTCTGGCCCCTTACGAGAAGGCTTAGGAGCTCTAAAAGATGTAGATATGGTTTTGATTAATGGAGATGAAGATGAAAAATTTACTAAAAAGATTTTAGATATAAATAATAATTTAAGAATTTTTTACTATTCTTATGAACCAGTTAATTTAGGAGAATTTAAAAATAAAAAATTGTTTGCAATTGCTGGTATTGCTCACCCTGAAAATTTTTTTCAGATATTAGAAAGAAATAAATTGAAGGTTGAAAAAAAACTTATTTTTCCTGATCATTATAATTTTTCTCGTAAAGAAATTGAGGAAATATTAAGAGAAGCCGAAAGTAAAGATTTTCAAATTATAATGACCGAAAAGGACTATTTTAAAATTGACCATTTCAATTTGGAAAAAATTAAATATCTTAAAATTTTACTAAAAGTTGATAATCAAGAAATATTTATTGACGAAATAAGAAAACTTATACAATGAAAATATTAAATTATTTTTTGCAATCAATAATAGTCTACTTCTTTTTTTTACTTGGTCGTATTTTAGGCTTAAAAATTAGTAGAAAAATATTCTCATTGTTATTTTCAATTGTAGGCCCTTTTTTTAAATCTAAAAAAGTTATTGAAAAAAATTTGATTAATTTTTCCCGTAAAGTTGTTAACGTAAATAAAAAGAATATCGCAAATGATATGTGGATAAATTACGGTAAGACTTTTATAGAATATATTTTCTTAGACGTCTTTCAAAAAAAAAATTCCCATATGCAATTAATAAATGAAGAAATATTATTACAAATTAGTGAAGAAAAAAAACCAGTAATTTTTATTTCCGGCCATTTTGCAAATTTCGAATTAATGTCTATGGAAATAACTAAAAAAAATATACAACTTGCTACTATATATAGACCATTAAATAATTTTTTTTTAAATCCATTTATGGAATATTTAAGAAAAAAATATGTATGTAAAAATCAAATTAAAAAAGGAATAAATGGTGTAAGAGAGTCGATAGAGTATATTAAAAAAAATTATAGTATCGCTTTAATGATTGATCAAAGAGTAAGTGAAGGAGAAAAAATTGATTTTTTTAATATACCTGCTTTTACATCCACTTTACCCGCACAACTCGCTATGAAATTTAATCTTGATATAGTGCCTGTATATATAGAAAGAGATCAAAATGACAATTTCATAATTGAATTTAAAAATAGAATTAACCCATCAAATTTTGAAAATAAATTTATTCTTACAAAAGAGTTAAATAATGTCTTAGAAAAAATGATTATTAAAAATCCTAATCAGTGGATTTGGACCCATGACAGATGGAAATAAATTATTTTTTAATAGATTTGACTCTCTTATTTACTTCTATTGGTGAAAAGTAGGCCTCTTGTAAATCTACATTCCAATAATTTAAATTTTTTAATGGTATTTCTTTACCTGATATTGCACACAAAACATAATCACCTGCCTCAACTATCTCAAAATAGTTGTGTTTAAAAATAAGTTTAGCTTTTTTTTTACTCATCAATAAATTATACAATATATATTCTGACATGAATATTGGATTAATTGGAAGTGGTGGAAGGGAACATGCCCTTTGTAAAAAAATTAATGAGTCTAAATTAGTAAATAAAATATTTTGTTTTCCTGGTAACGCAGGAACTTCTAAGATTGCAACAAATGTTGATGTAAATATTTTAGATTTTGAGAAAATTGTTGAATTAATAAGATTTTTTAAGATTAGTTTAGTAATCGTTGGTCCTGAAGAGCCTTTAGTTATGGGGATTGTGAATTACTTGCGTAAAAATAAGATAAAAGTTTTCGGGCCAAGTAAATATGCTGCAAAATTAGAGGGCTCTAAAGCGTTTATGAAGAGACTTTGCGCACAAAATGAAATTCCTACAGCTAAGTTCAAGATTTGTATTCGAGAGAAGCAAGTAAAAGATTTTTTAAAAAATTGTAATTTTCCGGTAGTGGTTAAAGCAGACGGTTTGGCTGCAGGCAAAGGAGTAACAATTTGTAAAACCAGAAAACAAGTTATTGAAATAACATCAGAGATCTTCAAGGGAAAATTTAAATCATCAAAAAAAGTTGTTTTGGAGGAATTTTTAGAGGGAGAAGAAGCAAGTTACTTTGTAATTGTTGATAATAAAGACTATAAATTTTTTGGAACTGCACAAGACCATAAACGAGTTTTTGAAAATGACAAGGGACCAAACACAGGGGGGATGGGTGCTTACTCTCCAGCTCCAATTGTAACAAAAATTATAGAAAATAAAATTATTACAAGAATAATTAATCCTACTCTGAAAGCACTTAAAAAGAAAAAGCAGCCCTATACTGGATTTTTATATGTTGGATTAATGATAAAAAAAAATGAACCTTACCTAATAGAATATAATATAAGGATGGGAGATCCTGAGTGCCAAGTGATATTACCAAGGTTGAAAACTGATATAGTACAAATCTTTTTAAATGCTATTACGAATAAATTAAGCAAAACTACTCTTAAGTGGAAAAAAGAAAAAAGTATGACTATCGTATTGTGTACAAAAGGCTATCCGGGTATGTATAAAAAAAACTTAAAATTAAATTTAGATAAAGTAAAATTATCAAAAAATCATTACATTTATCATGCTGGTACAAAATTTTTAAATAATGAATTAAGAACCTGTGGCGGTAGGGTATTAAATGTTACATCCACTGGAGCAAGTTTTTTGGCTATTAGAAATAAAATTATATCTAATATTAAAAAAATAAATTGGAAAGAAGGTTTTTACCGAAAAGATATTGGATGGAAGGTCATCAATAAGAGATGAGAGTTATTAGTGGAAATTTAAAAGGAAGATCAATTAAATTTTTAAAAAATATTGACACAAGACCTCTAAAAGATTCAGTGAAGGAGAACTTATTTAATGTTTTATATCACTCGAACCTAATTAAAACTAAAATTAATAAATCAAATATACTAGACTTATATTCAGGAATTGGATCATTTGGAATTGAGTGTATATCTAGAGGTGCCAAAAAAGTAACATTTGTCGAACAAGATATAAATGCAACTGCAATTTTAAAAAAAAATTTAATTAATTTATCAATTATCAATAAGTCAAAAATTTATAATCAGAAAATCGAAAATGTCATTCTGCATTTAAATGAGCAATTTGATATTTTTTTTTTAGACCCGCCATTTAAAGATTTCAACTACTTACAAAACATCGAATTAATTAAAAAAAAAAAAATTTTTAGTAAAGATCACATTGTGATAATTCATAGAGAAAAAAAAACTCACGAAGAATTTGGCACTGTCTTAAGAGTAATAGATACTAAGCAATACGGCAGGTCTAAAATTATATTTGGTTTATTTAACTAGGAATTGTTTAGTATAATCTTTGACCTTCTCTACTGCTGGCTGGTCGAAAGGATTGATTTTGAGCAAGTTGCCTACAATGACTGTCTCAATTATAAAAAGAGCGAATAATTTACCAAGAGTCTCCTCATTTATAGAATTTAATCTAAACTCCCTGAATGGTATTTTCTTTTCTTTAAAAGCTTTTAACAAAGCGTTTTTTTGAGCATTTTTAATATTACTTAAATTCTTTTTATTTAAATAATTTTTAATATTTAAACTTTTTTTCAAATTTATTTTTTTACTTTGCTTTTTTCTACAACTAAAAATATAAAAATATTTGTCTTTTGGTCCATCTAAATATAGTTGTAATAAGCTATGATGATCCTTAGGAACATTTGAAATAACTGGTAAAAAACCCTTATTTTTTTTGCCTAAACTTTCAGCTTTTAACTGTTGAGCCCAATATAAAAATTTTTCTAACTCTGGAGAATAATTTAAAAATATTAAATTATTAAATTTTTTTGAATTCATGAGACTTGCAATCTTAATTATGTCTTTTCTTAACGGATTACTTTTTTTTTCACTCAAAAATTTCAAGTGATTAAATCGTAATTTGTTGATCTGGATTCCCATTAAATATGCTGGTACAATGCCAACTTCACTAAGGACGGAGTATCTTCCTCCAATATAATTTTTATGCTCAATGTAATGTAGGTTTAATTTTTTAGATATTGAGAACAGTAAATTATTTTTTTTTTCTGAAATTATAATGATATTTTTTGAATTTTTTTTCAAAATATTGAGTGCAAAAACATTTGATAAGGTTTCTACTGTATTACCTGATTTGGAAATAACTATGAAAAGGATTTTTGAGAAATTTTCCTTTTTTTTAAAACGAGAAATTTTATTTTCATCAAGGTTATCAAAAAAGTAAATTTTTTTTTTAATTTTGTCGAAAAGAGAATTGTGTAAAGCTTCCGTGCCTAAAATAGAGCCCCCCATACCAATAAGAGCAATTGTCTGGAATTTCTTAAATCTTTTTAAATCTTTTACATTAAAATTTATTTTAAATTTTTCGTTCAAAATATTTAATGTCTTATTTGGTAAATAAATTTCTTTTTTTATTTTTTTTAGTACTTGTTTTAAATTTTTTGTAAATTTTTTTAGAATATTTTGATTTAAATGTTCTTTGGGTATTGAATTTTTTATAAATAAATTTCTAATCACTTTTTATTCTATCTATTATTTTTTTTTCTACTGAAGTAATTCCCTTTTTGTTTTTTTTCGTAGATGTAGAAGATTTTAAAATTTTTTTGATTTGCTCATCTTCTCCAATTTCTTTATTTTTTAAGCTGTCTGGCTCAGGCAATTCATTGTAATTTGGAGGCAGAACTAATGGTTCTTTTTTTTTAACTAAAAATTCATCAGTTGTAGTTGTTTTCTCATTTCTCAAAACCTTTCCCACATCTTTAAATGTGCCACAGCCTGCAAATAAAATAAAAATTAATAAAATTATAAATTTTTTCATAAGCTATTTTATCTTAGAGGTACCACCTAACAACAAAAATAAGATAATACCGATTGAAATAAATATATCTGCTACATTAAATGTAAACCAGTGAAAATTATTATAATGTATATCAATAAAATCTGGAACAGATTTATATATTATTCTGTCATAAAAATTTCCTAAAGCTCCTCCAATAATTATTCCAAAAGTGTATTTGTCAAAATTTTTTGATTTAAAAGAGAAATAAAACAATCCCACTATTACTGTTCCAATTAAAAGAGTAATAGAATTATAAATTAATGTATTTGCTGATTTAAAAAAACCAAAACCTATTCCAGAATTCCAAATCAAATCAAAATTAATAAAATCATTTACATAATAAGTATTTTCATTAAAATTATTGATAATGTTTAATTTTGAATATCTGTCAAAAAGAAAGGTTGTTACAATTAGTGATAAATAGATAATATTTTCTTTTTTAAAATATTCGTATTTTCTATATTTAAAATAATCTAAAAAACTCATTTCACTTTAAACTGGAGCATCTGTTACAGCTTTTCTCTAAAATTTTCCAACATCTTGGGCATTTTTGCCCTTTAGCTTTATTTACTTGAATTTTCATTTCTTTAACCTCTGACAATTCTTTTTCAGCTTTTGATGTGATTAAATACTCAGCTAAATCAATGTTCTTTAATAATTCAAATTCATTTTTGTTCACTAACAATTTAATTTCTGCCTCTAAGCTTGAACCAATCTCTTTGCTAGATCTCTTTTCTTCTATTGCAATATTTGCCTCTTGTTTGATTTTGAAAAGTTTTTCCCACTTCTCATTTAATTCCTTGTTCTCCCACTTTTTTGGAACTTTAACAAAAGAATGCTCATGAATATTTTTTCCGTCTTGATTTATTAAACTATACACTTCATCTGTAGTAAAAACTAAAATTGGCGCAAACCATTTTAGTAAGCTTTCTAAAATTATATTTAAAACCACTACGCAATTTGTTCTTTTTTTTGAATTTAAACCATCGCAATAAAGAACATCTTTTCTTATATCAAAATAAAAAGATGAAAGATCTAAAGTGCAAAAGTTCAGTAATTCTTTATAAAGTTTGTGAAAATTGTAGTTGTTTAAATTTTCATCAACAGACTTACTAATATCGTACAGTTTATGTAGAATATACTGCTCGAGTTCATCAAACTCTTTTAAGTCTAATTTATCAAAATTTTGTTTCTCAAATTTGTCTTTTAAATTTCCAAGCATAAACCTAAAAGTGTTTCTAATTTTTCTATAAGATTCTGCATGTTGAGCTAAAATACTTTTATCTATCCTTAAATCTTCAGCATAATCGGATGATGCAGCCCAAACTCTCAAAATATCTGCTCCATAGTTTTTAAGAATATCATCTGGAGAGATTACGTTGCCCATTGATTTTGACATTTTCATTCCTTTGCCATCTACAACAAAGCCATGGGAAAGAATGCTTTTGAACGGCGCCTTTCCTCTTGTTCCGCATGACTCTAACAAAGAAGAATGAAACCATCCTCTATGCTGATCAGATCC
>CEUF01052026.1_pt1 | contig 14502 bp, 8 predicted proteins | sample 531461 | NCBI WGS metagenome assembly CEUF01 (sample SAMEA2623350, study PRJEB7988) | marine metagenome | biome: marine biome (ENVO:00000447); feature: surface water layer (ENVO:00002042); material: "saline water (ENVO:00002010), including plankton (ENVO:xxxxxxxx)" | depth 5 m | reverse complement strand
AAACTTTTTGAAACAGACCCTGATGGCAAAGGTGGTGCAGCGTTTGAAAAATTATTAGCAGCTAGAGACAAAGCTAGAGAAGAGGCAGCTAAATTTGTAGATAACAGATTAGAGCTACATAATGGCCATATGAACGCTAAGAATGAATTAGAAAACAGAAAGCGTAGCCCAGAAAAATACAACGAAAAAGAACAAGAAATAGTAAAAGAGGTAGAGGCAGAGCAGAGAAAAGAAGAATTAGAACTTAAAGAGACAATAGAGTACCACAAAGATGATGCAGAAAATGGTTTCGGCATGGCAAAATATAGAACTAAAAAAGGCTATGTATTAACAGAACCACATCATATAGATAACTTTACCTTTGCAACTTATGGAGCACAATTAGAAGGTTTAGTAGATAGCCAAAATAAGAGTTATAGTCGTTTTTACTTTGGCAAACCAGCACCAAGATACAACAATGAAGTTATTAATTTTGTAAGCGACTTAGATATAGCTATCTATACAGTTGCAAAACAAATAGCAAATGGTTCATCCAGAAAAAGTAAATCACATTATAAATATGTTGAGTTATTAGAAGATTTAGGTTTAACTAATAATCAAATAATGACTCGTTATAAAGAGATTATCGAAGAATTAAAAACTGGTAGCTTTACTATTGAACCTCCAGAACAATATTTTTCATCTAAATTACTAAAAATTGTACAAGACTATGACAGGGGTATGGATAATATCGCTGGCAAGTATGAATACAATATTGATCCAGAAGATATTGTTGCTGGCAATGTAAATAAAGCTAAAAAGAAATTAAACGAAAAAATAAACAAAGAATATCGAGATATAAATAATCCTGAGAAACCAGATGAATTTGGTACAAGAGAGCCAGATTTTAGCATCGAAGATCAAGGCGGTGAATTAGCAGATGATGAAGTTTATTTTGCTTTTACAGATTATGCAAGACATCAACTTGTAGGTTTGATGCAAGAAATAGAAAAAATATCTGGTATAGATTTTAAATTAGTTGCAGACCCAATAACAGCTGTGCATGGTGTTAAAAGTGCTAAACAGTATGGAGTTCCAGTAGGAACAAAAATACAAGCAAGAGGTTTTTATAAGTCTGGTCAAGACCCTATGAAAGACTTAATTGTTTTATCAATGGTACATGGACAAGACTTTGCCAGCTTTAGTGCCTTATCTCAAACTGCATATCACGAAGCGTTCCACAGATTATTTCAAAGATATTTTACTAAGCAAGAGCATGCTTTATTAAAGAGTGCAGAACCTACTTTAAGAAGGTTAGCAGCTTTAGTTAAACCAAAAATGCACGATAAAATTATGGGCATAAATGGTCACAAAGCTATGGGCTTTGAAGAAATAGTTGCCATTTCTGCCTCTGGTTATAAAGAAGTGAGAGCGATATATGAGGGTAAAGCTGGTAAATGGGAAAAGGTATTAGAAAAATTTACCGACATGGTTACAAGAGTTAAAAACTATTTAACAGGAAAAGGATTTAGAACTTGGAAGGATTTATTTGACGATTCTTTTGAGGGTAAAATCCAAGCTAGAGGTATGACTCCAGAAGGAGCAAAGTTTAGAAATAATTCTATCGAAGAAACCAGCTTTGAAATAGATGCAGCTGAATTATCTAATTTATTCCAAGATAATCTCGAGGCATTAAACGAAGGAACTATAAGTATTGAGCAGATGATGTCTAACGTAAGACGACCTTTAGTAAATAGAAAGTGGCAAAAGGCTGGCGTTTCTACTAAATACTTTATTCCTACTACTAATAAAAATTTTATAGCTGCTAATAAAACTATTAACCAAGCAATGGATGGGATTTTCGAAAGTGTGTTAAAAGAAAATGCAGAGTTTCCAGAGTTACCAGCAATACAGTTAGCTGAAATAACAAAGATGGCTGGACAGTTAATAACAGAAATAGATGGCAATGCAGATGAAATAATTAAAATTTTCAAGAAAGCACAGAAGGGTGATGTTATAGCACAAAAAGATTTTGTCTCTGCTATGGCAGTCAAGTTTTTAAGGGATGGCAATAACGATATGTTCTCTATGGCAGCAACTAATTACAATAAGAATCCTTCTCCTCAAAATGCTCAATTATTAATATCTACATTTGAAGATGCAGCAAAATTAAATGATGCTTATGCCAAGTGGGGCAGAGTAAGTGGACAAAGATTTAGATTAATGGGTCGTGAAGTTAATATTCGTGGAGAAAAAATGCAACTTAATATTATGCCTCCAGATGCAGATATAAAAATTACAGGTGAAAGTAAATCTATAGATAATGCTATTGAAAAAGGATTAACCGAAGTAGATCAGGGGCTTGGTAATGGAGCATACTTTACTTCGGCAGAGCCAAGTATAGAAGGTGCAACAGACAAAACATTGTTAGGCAGTTTAAAAGAAACAGATATAGTCGATTTAGTTGAGGCTGGAGTTACTGTTAAACAAATACTTGCAGAAATGAAAGTCAATGTTAACTATAAAAATACATTAAGTGCATACCAAAAAGAGGCTATAGAGAAATTTGTTAGAAAAATGGGTGTAGATGGAATAAGAATAAGAGGTGTAGATGTTGGATTAGAAAACGATATTATTTATATTCCTGACATAAATAGAGCTAACTCCGTTATTAACAGCAAGGCAGAAGTTATACCAGAAGCAAGACAGCCTATTGGATTAAATCAAGAAAGTTTTGAAAATGCACTAGCACAAGGTCAAAACATTCTTAAAAAAGTTATGAATGAAGACGCATATGAAAGTATATTTGATGGCAAACCAAATGGTGAAGCAAGACAAATACTGCAAATACTTGCTGACATTAATCCATATATAACCGACCCAGATCATGGAGCTAAAATTTTACGACAAATTAATAAATCATTAGATGAATTAGGTTCTGGAGGTATGAGAGGTGAAGGCGTTGTTGATTTCTTTAGAAATATGATCTTCTTGGGTATTCCAACTTTCACTAGAGTCATGGTTGGTACATCCTTAAGAGCTAGATTAATGCCTATACAAAAACAAATAGGAGCAGAAGTTGTAGCAAGGTTAGGTAAAAACAAATTAAACAATACTGAACAGGCTATGGTGCAAGTGCGTAAAGCATTGCAAGGCTTACAGGCACAAATGATGGCAGATGCACAGTTGGGTAATGCTTTGTACCTAGCCCGAATGGCCTTTAAGCATGATATGAATTTTGGAAATATAGGTAAGGGTCAATTTGAAAACTCGATAGCTGGTTCAAGAAAAGTAAAAAGGTTTGCTGTAGAAGAGCAGATGAATTTACCTAAAGAATATACACCAGCTACAAGAAAAATAACTGAAGTACCAAAGGGTAATGAATGGTGGTTAGACCCAAATAATTCAACTTTAAAATTATTTATGCACAGAGTAGGAAGTGTAGTTGGTAATTTTAGTAGTAGGACATTTTCTTCTTTAGATACTTTAATTAGTACTGGTACAGTTATTGCTCAAGAAAATATAAGACATGCTGAAAATATTTTATTAGATAGATTTCTAGCTGGGGTAGATATTACTGACCCTAAAGTCGTTCACGAAGCTATGAAAGAAGCACAAGAATTGACCAGAAAATCTATGGTTGATGTACAAATGGCAAATGGTGATGTAGTAAAAGGAGGTTATTTTGATTCTGAATACATGCAAGATACAGCAAATTATCTAGCTTTTACAGATGATATAAACGTATCTAAGAAAAAAAGAACTAGAGAATATGCCTTAAGAAGAGCAAAGGAAAACGGTATTACTGACCCTATGGAAAGAATAGAATTTATAGATAATTATTTAGCATTAGATAATCCAGTATCAGGTCGGAGACAAACTAAACAAGCTAACGATTTATTACCAGCTGGAGCACAAGAGAAAACTCCTTTAGGAACTTTCTCCAGAGGTGGCAATAAAATAACAAGTCTTCAGACAGGCCCATTAAATTTATTATCACAGGCAGTTAATATGGCCACTACAAATGTTCCTCCTGTTGGCTTAATTTTCCCTGTGAACAGAACTCCTTTAAACATAGTCAAAGGTTTACTAAGGATGTTACCTGTAGGCAATAATTTTGTTGATAGCTATTGGAGAGATATTAACTCTGAAGATTTATTTGTCAGAGAAAATGCTATCGGTGAATTAGTTGTAGGCAGTATGGTTATGAGTGCTGGCATTGGTCTTATAGGTTCTGGAGCTATAGAAGTTACTGGAGGTTATGGGTTTAACAGGAAGAGAAGGCAGTTAATGTTAGACCAAAAAAGGCCACCTTGGTCTATTCGTTTTAGAAAATTTGATGGTGATTTTACAGAATGGTTTAACCTTGAAGCGTTTGATACATTTGGAACTTTGCTATCTGTAGCTGCTACATACAAAGACATGTTAGAAACTATGCCAATAGAACAATATACGTCTTTGGATTATACAGACGCTATGGCTATACCTAGCGATGAAAAAGTTAATAAAGAAAACAAAATACAGGAGATACAAGATGTCGCAGTTCTTATGTCAGCACATATTCTTAGACATATGAACGCTTTAGGTGGAACTGTATTTACAACACTAACTGGACAATTAGATAAGAATATTTTTAAACCATTAAATGACATCAACATGCTTATAAGAGAATTTGGTGCTGGAGATAAAGCCTTAACTAATATCACAAGTGGCAAGAAAAGTGCATTAGGTAACTTTATGAGCAAGAAGTTAGCTGGATTTAACCCACAGTTCCTAAGAAACTTTAGGCAAGGAATGGATAACAACAGAAGAGTTGCACCACATAGCGAAACTCCTATATGGGGATTTGTTGAAAATACAATGAATGGAATATTAAAAGATGTTCCGTTCTTTAATTACTTATATGAACCTGAGATTGATGAAATTATGGGTATGCCAAAAACTTATGCCTTACCTTTCCAGTATGAATCTATAAAGAGTCCAATAATAAGGGGAGCAATAGCAATGCTTAATCCTATGACAACATTCCGACCTACTCAGCAAAAAGATTTTGGTGTTGAAGGTACGATTTATACAGAGCTAAATAGATTGCATGGTAAAGGTGCATATCCAAGATTTATAACCAGAAATATTTTGAGCAATGCAAAAGGCGATCAATTAGATGATGTTGAATTTAATAAGATGAAAGAAATATTTGCGACAGAAGTTAAGTTAGACCCTTATAACACAGGGAGAAAAATGACATTTTCTGAAGCATTGTATTACTTAATTACACAAAACCAAGACTATTATTTAGCTAGAGATATTGACCCTAATCTTGTTTCTACTTCAATTTCTAAAGGGTATGACCATCCAGAAAAAATATCTAATCAAAGAATGTTAACTAAGTTAAAATTGATTATGGAATTAGCCAGAAAATATAAAAAAGAAGCAAAAGATATATACATTAGAAAATATTTAAGAAATGAGAAGTCTGTAAGTCTTGGATTAAATGAATTAAATAATCGTAATATTGCAAAGGCAGACAAAGATAGCCTACCGATTTATGGTGCAAGTGTTAGTCTTAATGAATGGAGGGAAATTATTAATTCCTAGCTATGCCTTTCGCTCAATTTAAAGGTACTGGAGACAGTCAAACAGTACAATTCCAGATACCATTTCCTTACGTCAAAAAAGACCACATTGTCGTATCGCTCGATCAGGTTCAGAATACAAACTTTACCTATATCAACGATACAACTATTGTTTTTACTCCTCTTAGCTCAGTAGCTACAGCTACGCAAGAAACATCTGGAGCTCCAAAAACAGGGGTAGAAATAATTATTAGTAGAGAAACACCTCTACTTAATGCGTTAGTTGATTTTGTAGATGGCTCTACTCTTACAGCTGCTGACCTTGATACAGCCGTATTGCAGTTGCTATATGGATTACAAGAAGCAAAAGATGATACAGATGCTGGTATTAACTTTACACCTGTAGGTTTAGACGCAAGTAATAACCCAATAATTAATGTTCAAGACCCTACAAATGCACAAGACGCTACAACTAAAAAATATGTAGATGACAATATCGCTGGTTTTCTTAAGACAGATGGCTCTGTACCTATGGTCGGAGACTTCAATGCTGGTGGCAAAAAAATAACTAACGTAGAATCAGGAACACAAGATACAGACGCAGTTAATTTATTACAGCTTAATCAAGGTATAGCTTCATCAAATACAGCCCAAACAGAAGCAGCCCAATCGGCAACTCAAGCTGAAGGTTTTAGGGATGAAACTAAAGTATTTAGGGATGAAGCCGAAGGTTTTAAAGATAGTGCAGCAGCTTCGGCAGCTACAGCAGTTAGTTTGGCTCGTAGGTCAATATTTGTAGGTTTTAAAAAGCTAAGTGACGGAACATTGCAAATGACATATAATGAGGCCAGCGATACTACTGTTTACAAAGCAGAGGACTTCGTGCAAAATGGGGCTAGTCATGCCTACTTTTTAGGCGAAGATGTATTATCCACTACTGCTCCAAACGCTCCTAAGTTTTCGATTTCAGACAATCAAATGCTTAGTGGACATTTAGTTCTTGATATTTAACTATGGCACAAATTGATTTAGGAAAACTCAAGTTTACTTGGAAGGGTACTTGGACTACGCAAACTGCATACGAAAAAGATGACGTTGTTGAGTATGATGGCTCAACTTTTGTTGTTATTGCCGATGTAAACGCTACTAATACTCAAACCCCAAAAGACGCTACTGGCAGTTTTGAGTATATGCAGACAGGACTAGCATTTAAGAGTGGATTTAGTGCGACTTTAACTTATTACAAAGGGGATGTAATTACATATAATAGTCAGACATTTGTATGTACAGCAGGGTCGGGAAACTATAACCAAACAATACAGCAGAAACCAGCACCTTATGATGGCTCGCCTGATTGGATGTTGTTAACACCAGCACCAGATAACAATGTTTTAACTACATCTGGAGACTTAGTTGTAAGAGATAAAGATAACGCAACAAACGCTAGATTACCTATTGGAACTAAAGGTCAAGTTTTAAGAGTTGCGGAAGCACCAAACCACGATATTCCAAATGATACGGTTTTGTTTTACAGCAGATTAGTTGTAAGCAATACTCATACTGCTACTCTTTTGCATGGCACAGACTTTCCTCCATACGAAACTAAAACTTATGTGGTTACTGTAGCTGCTGCATCTGGAGGAGGCGGTAATAAATTTTATTTAGATGGTGTCGAAGCACCTTATATATATTTAAGAGCTAACTCTGTTTATGTCTTTGATGTATCTGACAATTCCAACGCAACACATATATTAGATTTTGCAGTCAACTTAAGTAGTGCAGGCTCAGTATCTTTATCCGATCAAGATGGAGGTTACGTTACAAGGTCTGGAAACGTGGGAACTGCTAACGCAACTGTAACTCTTAAGATGCCTCCCTACGCAGAAATGATAACTTCATATTATTGTACTAATCATAGTGGGATGGGCGGTACGATTGACTCAGGCTATGGTGCTCCATCTGGTGGCTATGGAAGCTACTCAGGTAATGTCAATTTACCAACTGTTTACAGCAACATAACTACGCAAGGGCCAAACGCTAGAAAACTTGTAAAAGGTAAAAGCTATACATTCCAGTTTTCTCAAACTGCTGCTCAGAGAAACTACGCTATTAAAGATACAAATGATTCATCTTACAACCAATACACTATTGGAGGAGCAGTTACAGACGGTGTAAGTCCAAGTCAAGTAAACACCACGACTACAGCTGGTGGATTCTTTACCTTTACTGTTCCAGATACAGTAGCAACAAATCTAATAATAGAAGACTTTAGTGGCGGTACGGATGGATTGCCTCTACAGATTATTGACAGAACATTTTTACCTTCTTATACAGGCGGTGACTTTGAAGAGAAAACCGTAATGTCGTCTATAAAAGAAAACTATCAAGATGAAACATCAGGAATACTTCAATACAATAACTTCCCTAATCAGGCTGGTAATACATATACAGAATCTATCAAACCTTTACCAGACTATTTAAAGAAAGTAGGTCGAGGCTATCAGTATGGTTGTAACTCTGGTATGTATAGACAAGCTGGATATATAGCGAAAAGAGAAACTCTTCTATGGGGTAACTTCTATCACGATGGTAACGATTATGTATATGGTGGAGGTATTGGATTAGATGGAAGGGATGCTGCAAACGGTTCTAGGTGGAGTCCAAACAAAGGAAGTAAGGTACAAGGCTATAAATTAAGACAGGCGTTAGCTGGTAATCCTGACTATGCCCATCTTCTTACAGACTTAAACGGTAACGATATTGGGTTACTAGATGAAAATGGAAACATAAAGCATAGATTCCCTAGAGTTTTACAGGTTCATGGCAATAGAGCTATCAAGCATCATTTAATGGAAAATGGAATGGTGTTCTTTAGTGGATATAACGGATATGGGCCTATGGGGGATGGAAGTAATAGAGACAGGAATATTGGTCAATGCCCTATGAAATGGTATGACGAAAGTACATCTGAATTAAAAGGTACAAACTATCCAAAAATTAAACAGTTTGCTTGTACTCACGCACATACTATGGACACCAATAGTAACGACTATGGTTCATGGTATGCAGTAGATACAAATGGAAATCTTTATACATGGGGATATAACGGATATGGTCAACTAGGTAAAGGGCATACTAACCACGAATATTATGCGACAAGAATACCAAAGAGTGTATTTAATAATGAGAAAATATTGTATGTAATCTGTAGCGGTTATAGATACACACACACTTTAGTTATTACTGAATCAGGTAAGTGCTGGTCAACAGGCTATGGAAGTCAAGGCCAGCTAGGCTTAAACAATACATCCGATAGAAGTGACTTTGCTGAAGTAACAGCAGTTAGTGGTTCTCCCTTAAATGGTAAGAAAATAATTCATATTATATGTAACCAAGATGCTGACGCTGAAGGTAGAACATGGTGGCTTACTGAAGATGGCGAGGTTTACTACGCTGGATATTTCAGAGACTATGGACAGCAGACAGGTGTATATGATTCAGCTGGTTCTGGAACTAACGGCATGCCTAGAATACTTACTAACTCCAGCAGTCTATGGAATAGCCAAGATCAGAAAGTTATTTACATGGTTTCTACCAATAATAGATATTCAACTTTATGGTTTATAACAGACGGTGGTTCTACTGGTAAGAGCCAAAAGATATACGCAACAGCATCTAACTATTACGGAGTACAAGGTACTAACAACTCTCCTAATAGCCATACTAACTCTCCAAGTTTAGGCGGTTGGTTTGGTGGAGAAATACAATTCTCTGACTTCGGAGATTGGGAAGATGGTGGAGATAACAGCAGACCGAATGAAGCTATAGGTAATTGGGATAGTTTTCAAGATGGCGGTAGTAATGAAAAGAAAATGAAGATAGGAAAGATAATAGAAATTATTCCTAGAGCTATGCCAGAGAGTACAAATAACAATGTCGTCTTAATGGATGAACATGGCTCGTTATTTATAGCAGGGTATTGGAACTGGAATCCAAGTAGAATGGCTGAGAATGATAGTCAAGATTATTTAAGATACCAAGATAGATGGGTTCCATACTTTATCCATTGGCCCGATCAACCAGCACAATGCCTAGAAGGTGGCTTTACTCATACTGGTTATAACAATGAAAATGGCTGGTTCTGGATAAGTAGGCATGGAGATCACTATACAGGTGGAGAAAATAGTTGGTATCAGCAAGCAGACTACAATAGCGGTGGACATGATTGCGGATTTACAAGTTTCGCTACACTAGATATAAACGGATAAAACTATGGACATTACTAAATCTTTTTCAGAAAACAAATCGCTTTATACTAAATGGTATAAGCATGAATTAACAGGTAAGACTTTACCGAATGGCGTTGGCATGATGGAGAAAGTAGCTGACAAAGCTAAAGACAAGCATTGGATGAAACTACTAGACCCATATAAAAATGACAAGTCAGAATTAAAGTATGCGATAGTTGTTGCTGAAGCAAACTTTGACCCTGCTAATTGGGTTAACGAAACAGTCACGCTAACAGAAATGACTGCTGACGAACAGACAGCAGCCAAGAAGTTAGTTAATTGGGATGTTTAAAAGATACTAGAACGACTTAGTTTATCTTCAACTTTTGCCCTGTACGCTTCGTCTTTAGCGTAGCGAGGGTCATTCATAGCTTCTTCTAATTGAGCTATGCTTTCAAATTTATTTGTTGCACCAGCTACAGGTCTGCCAGCTAACAAGTCAGGCTCATTGCCTACGCTTGCAACATACCTAGCATGTAGTCCAGCTACAGTTAATTTGACTTGTTCTATACTCTTAGAATTAATACCAGATGAATAGGCTTTCTTCTCTGCATCTGTTAAGTTTGCAGCTGCCCACTCTTGCATGTTTGCAAAATTGTCCTCACCATAACTATCTCTAATAGCATAGATTTCTTTTTCGGTTACAGCGTAATCTTGTCTTAATCCATCAAGATGATTGTTAACAATATTTCTTGGGATACCAGCTTGTTCTAACTCTTTGTAGTGAGCCTCTGTTATCTCTCCTTTTTGCTGCCAATACTCATTCATGGAGAGGTAGTCAACATTAGCTTGTTCAAGAATGTTACCGACTGCTTCGCCATACATTTCTTGAGCAGTTCCCATTGGTTCTGGAGCTTCTTGACTTCTTGCTGCTTTTAGTTCGTTATACGCTGCAAGTAAATCTTCTTGAGTCTCGAACTCTCCACCTATTAACTCTTGCTCTTGAGGCAAGTTACCTTCCTTCTGGAGCTCCGCAGCTGCTTGCTCTAGGTTCTCAAGTGCTGCTTGATTCTGCTCGTCAACTGAACCAGTAGGCTGTTCTGTAATAGTAATCTCGTCTGGCATAAGTTACCTCCTGTTTCTACCTGTAAGATTTTCAACCATTTCTGGTGTGATAACTATTTCTTTTACCTTTGCGTTAGGGTCAGGCTGCTGGGATTCCACTTTCATTGAGGTTTGGAAGCTGGAGGTTTCCTCCATCTTGGGTAATTGGTTGTCCTGTTTCGGGGTCAACTCCTCCTTCTTTGAATTGGGGGCCATAAGGTGCTCCTTGTTTTGTAAAATTGTCAGCCAACTTTGCAGCTGCTGGACTTTGTATCATCTTACCCATCATTTCCTGTTCTTGCATAGTCTTCTGACTGTTAGCTAAATCTTCTGCTTCCTTCTGTAATTGCTCTGGAGTCTTAACTAGGTTGGTCGTATCAATAGAGCTACTTGCTGCTAACCTTCTCAATGCTTCTTCCATATTTATATACTGCACTAACACATCTGGGCCAAGAGCCTCTCTTGCTGCTCCAATAAATTCCATTAACTTGTTTCTATCATCCCCTCTACCTATAGCCTCCATACCAGTAATAGGCTTTGGATGTATTAATGTTTCTCCGTCTTCTCCCTTTGGAAACTCAGGTATCTTTCTAGTTTTTTGCAGTATAAATATAAGTCTTTTAACTAAAGGTAGCTGTAGTTCTTGAGTCAGCTGTGAGTACAAGCCTCCAAGACTAGCCTCTAACTCTTGGCTGGCATATCTTATCTCTTCAGCTGTAACTCTCTCAGCTGATCTTTGTACTGCACTATTAAGTAAGAAGGCAAACTGTAATCTATTTTCAATCCTATCAATAGTATTGTTAGCTAAAGATAAATCATTAAGTTTACCTTGGGCCTGTAAGACTGTAACGTCAGCAGCATTACCTTGTATTACTGCTCCGTTCTCAGCATTAACTAGAGTCCTTGGTCTTGTACTTCCTGATGGAGATACCATAAATAAAACCTTCGAGAGCATAGCACTAGCCTCGAGAATACTTTGATATAAACTTTCTAGTGCAGACAAGTCGCCATACCATTGCTCAATAAATGAACGACCATAGTGTTCTCCTTCTACCTGTTCATAGCGTAGTGGAATAAAAGGAGAGCAATCAGCTGGTGACATACCATAAGTGTTTGGTACTGGCTTACCTTTTACTTCCTGATACCACATGCACTTGCCTTCCTTAAACTTCACACATGTATATATCTTGCATGATTTACTTTTATTGTTGTCGTAACCTTTATCTTGCAAGTCTTTAGGTAAAAAGTCTGGAGGTAATACACTTGGACTAACTTCTTCTTCAATAATAATTTCACAGACATTACCCATAGGGTCACGTTCTACTGTGTAGTTTTCCAGATGTATAACTCTTATGCCTGATGGATTGATATACAGCAATACATTGCCAGCAACTATTAATTGTTTAAACGCTTCGTTCATGCTGGCTCTGAAACTCATAGTCTCAAGCATGTTATTAACTTGCTGTTCTACTTTTACTAAGGCTGTATCTAATTGTGTCTTAACTTCTGGGCCTTGCTGTGAAACTATCATTGCAAGGTCATCTATCTCTAGCTTAAAGAACCCTGTGTTAATAGGAAAAAGAGATATGCCTAGTTTGTTTGCAATATTAGTAACCCCTCGAGCACCCATTGATTGATGGGGTTGAGGTATGCTTCCTTTGTCTCCATATGTTTCGTCAGTAAAAAGCAGAGGCAATGTAACCTTAGCGTTCTTACGAGCTCGGTCACAATATGGTGCTCTTGTTGATTTACTTTGAGCGTACTTAGATGCAACAGTTACGCCTTTCTTCTGCTGCATGTCAGATTTATAGGCGTTAGTTTTATCTACGTTACTCGTTAAGGTAACTTCATTGTTCATTTAACTTAAGGGATTTGTAGGCCAGAACCCTTTAATAAATCTGTTCTTAATCTCTTTCTTCCGTAGCCTCTTTGCTTTTGGGCTGTACCTAAACCTATATCACCTTCTGGGATTTCGAGTGCAGCAGCTGGGGCTTGAGCCGTTGCTGCTGGTGGTGGGGCAGATGGGGCAGTAGCTATTTTCTTCTGCTCTTCTTGGCGAGCTAGATTATCTGCTCGGGTTTCTTCGTACTGTCTTTTTTGTTCAGCAATTTGTTCTCGCTGAACAGCAAGCATTTCATCTGTACGATCTGGTGGTCTTCTGTTACCTCCGCACATAGCTACCTCTTAGATGATGTTAGTGTTTTGCTCATTGTAAACTGATTCGAGCATTTTTACCACGCTTCTTTGTCCGCTATAAAACCAGATTTCTCTGTCCTTTGCATCTAAAGATGGGCATTGTTCTGGATACATTTCATTTAAACGCCTTATTAATGGTTCATCAATAGGTGGGAATGAGTCGTCAATCGCCATACTTAATGCTACTTTATATTTATATTACTGTATTCTTATGGCTAGGAAAGGATTGTATTACAACATCAATAAAAGAAAAAAGGCTGGTACAAGTAGAAGTAAAAAGAATAGCACTATATCACCACAAGCCTACGCTAATATGAAAGCTGGATTCCCTAAAAAGAAAAAGAAGAACCCACTAGATATTGACTAAGGTTTCCATAATTTAATTTTCTTCGACTGAATATTATAATCACCTGTTCGTAGTATCCTTGATAGTCGGGCTGTAAGTAACGCTTCCTTATATCCTCCTGATTTCTTTTCATATTCCTTAACAACTATATCCCACATATCACTCAATGTTTTTGTATCGCCTAATATTTTGTTTGCCGTTACTGAGCCTACTCCAGATATACCTTTATAGTTATCAGTATTATCTCCAGTAAGTGCCTGTATCATCCAGTTCCTATCTGCTTGCCTCTTTGTTATAAGTTCTAAATCATCACCAGCTAATAACTTACAAGGCACAGTTCTCATATCTTTATCTGGACTAACAATGATAGGGTCATTGAACTCTTTGCTTGTAGCTAGTATGCCAAGTACGTCATCACCCTCTAGCTGGTCATACCTTATACATTTATATCTTGTGGTAAGTGCATCCATAACGGCTCTTAAAGCCAATGGTTTTCTACGGCTCTTGCGATTAGCTTTGTATTCTTGGTACAACTCATGTCGGAATGTTGGGTAAGAAGAAAAACACATTATTATTTCGTCTTCATCTTCTGTTACTTCTCGATAACCTTTGATGTATGTCTCTATTAAATCAAGTGCCCAGCTGGGTCTTGAGTAAAGAACGTGTAAGTTGTCATCGAACCTATCGTCATTCTCAACTGCATAGCAACAGTTATAACATAGGTAGTCTGCGTCAATTAATAAAGTCATTGAAAGTTAGATAAGGGTGCTGATAGTCTGCCTGTAGTTTCGTTATACTCGAGCTTGTCTGCTTTGCCCAAGCAACCACTATGGCGATTCTTTAATACTTTTAGCTGTAGTTCATTACATGTATCCTCCGATTGTTGCGACCTAATACCACAGATAACTAAGTCACTTAGCTGGGCTATGGACTGCGACCCTCTTAAGGCTGCTAGATTTATGTCGCCTCCCTCTTCAGCTGGCTTACCATCTGTCCTACGCAAATGACTAACCATAATCAAACCTACACCTGTCTTCTCTACTACTTGTCTTAACTTAGTACAGCATACATCTAT
>CEUF01128825.1_pt1 | contig 14510 bp, 11 predicted proteins | sample 531461 | NCBI WGS metagenome assembly CEUF01 (sample SAMEA2623350, study PRJEB7988) | marine metagenome | biome: marine biome (ENVO:00000447); feature: surface water layer (ENVO:00002042); material: "saline water (ENVO:00002010), including plankton (ENVO:xxxxxxxx)" | depth 5 m | reverse complement strand
CCTGTAAAACCACACATGATAATTAAACTTGGAGGACTCTAAAGGTTCCTCCAAAAATCAAACTTTTAACAACATCTACTTTCTCATTACAATATTTTGCGATCGTTTCTGCAAAAGAATCATCATTAAATTTATTATCAACAGCTATTGCAAGAATTCCCATACTTTCTTTTGTTCCAATCTGTGCTCTAAGTTTAGTATTTGATATGAATTTATCTAACCACTGTGTTTCAGAAGTTAAATTACAAATTCTTTTTATCGATTCCATTTCCAACTCCTCTCTACTTAAGTTGGAGTAAATATCATAAAAAGATGCGTATGGTTGTACTGTAATGAGTCCTTGGCTTTCAAAGACTCTGTCTTCACGAGATGATGTTTTCAAGCCCTTAACTAACCAATTTTGTAATGACTTTTTATTAATTTTTGGTAATTTGTAATAAGTCTGGCCTTTATAAATCTCCTCTTGGTAATCACACAAATATTCATTCATTAAATCACCAGTAATAACAAATGTATTTCCTTTGCAGGTTTCTTTAATCCTCTTCGCGAGAAGAAGATTTAAAGCAGAACAATGAACGTTAAAGTCTCTCCAGTCCTCACAATATAATGGTGAGATTTTTAAAGATTCATAAATATCTTTTTTAGTAACGCTATGAGTCGTTATATTACATTTGCATTCTTTGGCAATTTTTAATGCGATTTTCGAATCTAGAGATTTAGGTAGTTCTAGAGTATGAGCATTTATTGAGCTATATTTACTTCCTATTACTAATAAAGTACTGCTATCAAGACCACCAGATAGAGCGACACAAGTTTCTGTATTAGGAGAGGGATAATTTTTTTCTAACCATTTAAAAAAACTAGAAAAGAATTGATTCAATCTTCTATTAAATTCATACTGAACTTCATCTTTTTTATATAAACCTCTTGAAGTGAATATCTTATTAATGATCTTTAGTTTTTTATCTTCATGTTTGTAAATTATTCCTGAGGGGAGTGCATAAATATCATTTAATTTTATTCCTTTTTTTGCAATTTTCAACCAACTTCTTGAGATTATCCATTTACCTTTTTTCTCCTCTCCAACATATAATTTTGAAAAACCGTTTGGATCTCTATAAATGTATAAAGAGCCTTCAAAGAAGGATACACCACTAAAGAAGCCTTGAAAACTATATTGATCCGATTTACTAATTAATTCCTTACATATGGACTGACCATTTAAATCAAAAATATATTTTCCGATTGAGTTTCCTACTAATTCTTTTGAATACGCAAATTGAAGTTCAGAAATTTTATCTATAAATTTTAATTCCTCAAATTTCACGTAATATAAATTATCTCAAATCTAATTTTATCTATTTTTATATATTCATATACTCTAATTATGTTATTTCTTAATAAAAGCAGAATTAGTAAAACATACAGAAATAATCTTGGTAAATTTTTAATCGTAAAACCTACATTAATTAAAATTTTAGAAAGAATTCTAAACAATAACTTAAATAAAATTGAAAATTTATACAATCTTTCATTTACATGAATAAAGTTTGAAAAGAGCTTGAATTAAAAATTCAAAATTAATTTATAAATAACTATTCCTAAATTGGGAGAGAATAATAAGGAACATATTCTCGATGCTTAAATAATCTTGTTACAAAATATTGGGTAAGAATTGTTAGTTCTTTTATCTAAGGCAATAGCCATAATCCAATGTTGATAATTAAATGTATGCCAGTTAACTTCATTTCCTAAAGTTTGATGAAATCCTTTTTTTTGAATAAAATCAACATTCCATGAAATAAAGTCTTTAAAGATACTCCCTCGATGAAATTTAATCGAAGCTTCTTTGATAACCCATAATTTGAGAAACATAGATCTTTTTTCCTCTTTAGTTAAACTATTTAATTTTTTAATTTCTGATTCACTAAAAAGTCGATCAACTAATTTATTTATTTTAAATTTCCTATTAGCTTTCTCAACATCAACTCCAATTGGTCGTGGAGACCAACCAATAAATAAACAATCGGAACAATGACTAAAACTTACGTATCCCCATCCTTTATCCAATCTAGGAGGTTGCCCTGGTGGAGCATATAATGGGATCTCTAAAGGAGGAAAATCCCATAGTTCAGATAATGATTCTCGTACATAACCCCTAGAATGATGAAACTGTTTAGCTCGCTTAATTGTTAATCTTTTAGCCCATTCTTGTTCTTGTAATGAAATTTCTCGCAAATCGGCAGAAATTGGGATTACCCAAAGTGCAAGTATATTATTTAAATATAAAAATCCCTTTTTCATGGTCTATTTGTTCATTTTTAAATCCAAAAATTTGTAACTCATAAACATATGGTTTTAAAGTGATTATGAACTAAAAAATAAAAATGAGAAATTTTAATAAATACTAATATCATTTCTCATGAAGTTTAAACATAAATTAGACCAAGATTATTAGGTTTAGATTATCGCAACTTCATCTTTGCCTAAAAATATGCTTTAAAGTGCAAAAATTATGGAATTTTATTAACTATAAAACTACTAGTTATAATAGTTAAAAATAAAATGTTCTAGTGTCAATTTACTTAGAGAATAATAACCCAATAAACAATAACTATCGTAAAGATATTGACGGACTTAGAGCATTTGCAATAACAACCGTAATCATTAATCACTTTAATAAGGATTTGCTGCCTGGCGGGTATCTAGGTGTAGATATATTCTTTGTTATTTCGGGATTTGTTATTACTTCTTCTCTTTATCACAGGTCTATAAAAAATTTCAAAGACTTCATAAGTGGATTTTACGCACGTCGTATGAAACGAATAATTCCTGTGCTATCAATTTTCGTACTAATAATGAGTATATTGATTTGTCTATTTAATCCCAAAGCATCAGTAAATTTGCTAACTGGCTTGACATCTTTATTTGGAATTTCAAATTTATACTTACTTAAACAATCAACAGATTATTTTTCTCAATCAACTCAACTTAATGTATTCACTCAAACTTGGTCATTAGGAGTTGAGGAACAGTTTTATATTTTGTTTCCTTTTTTAATTTGGTTTTCTGGTTATGTTCGACAAACAAAGAATGGGGCAAAAAATCTTTTTTTATCTTTAGGTACATTGTCAATATTATCTTTAATTAGTTTTATACATCTTTATCAAATTAACCAACCTGCGGCTTATTTTTTAATGCCAACAAGATTTTGGGAAATGGCAACCGGTTCATTAATTTTTTCAACTTTAAAGGAAAAAGAAAATATAAACTTATTTCTAAAAAAAATACCTCCTCTTCTTTTTTTCATTCTTATACTAATAGTAATGTTTCTGCCTAAAGATTTGGCAGTCTTATCTACAATTTCAGTAGTAATTTTAACTTCTCTTTTAATAACATCATTACGAAGAAATACATTAGTTTATAAAATATTTACCAATCCTAAAATTGTCTATATTGGACTAATCTCATATTCACTTTATTTATGGCACTGGTCTGTTCTATCAATAAGTCGTTGGACAATAGGCATTCATTGGTGGTCTGTACCGTTTCAATTAATATTGATAATTGGATTGTCAATTGCGTCATACCAACTTATTGAAAAACCATTTCGAAATAAAAATTTGTTTAGAAAAAGATTGAAAACAACTTTTTCAATGATAGGGATGATTTCTTTAGTTTCTATAACTTTAGTGGGTTTTATAAGACCTTTAAAAGAAAAACTATATACAGGAGATTCAAATAATAAATGGAATCTCAAAGGTTTCGGAGAAACCAAAATTATTAAAAATCCAAATTTTCCTACGATATATCTTTTGGGTGATAGTCATGCAGGTCATTATGGAGCGGCAATGACTTATTTAGTAGAAAATAGGAATTTAAATTTTATAATGCATCCCCAAGCTGGTGGGTTAGAAATTATTAACAAAGATAGTGAAGAGCATATCCTTGCCCCCTTAAGAAATTACAAAAATATATTTAAAAAAGGAGATATTATTGTTTTTTCTTCAAGTATTCCAAAATATAAACTTAATGGAGAATTCACAAAGGCTTATAAAACGTTTCTAGAAAGTACAAAAACTATAGGAATGAAATATTTCTTGATTTCCCCAACTCCATTATTTTCAAAAGTAAAGAAAGGAGATACATGTCAAGAAGAATGGTACAGGCCAACATGGTCAATAAACTCTTCTTGTTTTGCAAAAATCAACAAAAGTGAATGGCTAGAATCAGAAAATGAATCTCTAATTTTGATTCAAAAGTTCCTGAGAAAATATCCAGAAGTTACCTATATTGATACATTTTCCCTAATCTGCCCAGAAGATTTTTGCAGGAATTATGATAAAAATTCACTTATGTATAAAGATGATCACCATCTAACTTCTTATGGAGCGATGAAGATGATTCCCGTTATTGAAAATATAGTTCTTTCAAAATAATTAAACCTTTTACTTTTTTTAACTTTAACTTCACCTTAAATCTTAAAAAGATTTAAGATCTCAGATTTTTAATAACATCACTCATTTAGATTTATTTTTTTAAAAAAAATTTTTCTCTTAAAAATCTCTGAGTCTTGAATTTAAAATTTCATTCTTAAAATGTTTTAGAGTCAATTTAATCCCTTTTTCAAGATTAGTATTCGCTTTCCATCCAAGATCATTTATTTTTGTGGTGTCCAACTTTTTTCTTGGAGTACCATCTGGCATATTCTTATCCCAAACAATTTCGCCTTTAAAACCAACTTCTCTAGAAATTATCTCTGTTAAATCTTTAATAGAAGTTTCAAAAGGGCTGCCTACATTCAACAAATGTATTTCTTCTCCTTTACTATCAATTTTCTTAAAATCTGAATTGTTCCATTTTTCTAAAATAAATATACATGCTTCCGCTAAATCATCAACATAAAGAAACTCTCTAAATGGACTACCTGAGCCCCAACATTCGACTTGATCTAAATTATTTTCTGTAGCATCATAAAATTTTCGTATTAAAGCAGGAATTACATGACTGTTTTTTAAGTTGTAATTGTCTCCAGGTCCATAAAGATTTGTGGGCATTAGACATATTGAATTAAAATTGTGTTGTTTTTTAAGTGCTTGACATAACTTTATTCCAGATATCTTTGCTAAAGCATAAAATTCATTAGTAGTTTCTAAAGTATCAGTCAATAAATATTCTTCTTTGATAGGTTGTGGTGCGAACTTCGGGTAAATGCAACTACTACCGAGAAAAATTAGTGTTTTTACGTTAAATAACCATGAAATTTCTATTATATTTGTTTGAATTTTTATATTCTCAAGTATAAAATCAAACGGCATTGATTGATTTGCATAAATACCTCCTACTCTTGCAGCTGCAATAATGACAATATTAGGTCTATTTTCTTTAAACCAAGACCTAACCGAAGCAAAATCTGTAAGATCAAGTTCACTTCTTTTGGGAGATAAAATTAAAGCCCTTCTAAATTTATTTTTATTTTCATTCATACGAAGATTTCTTATTATTGCACTGCCAACCATTCCAGTTCCTCCAGCAATAAAAATCTTTAAAGTATCATCGGTAGAATTTTTCATAATTTAATTTCTAATGTTAATAGTAAATTATTGATCGACCTCTTTATTCGCAATCTTCAGATCTTCTTGAATCATTTCCGCAATCATTTGTTCCAGTGTTATTTTTGGTTGCCAGCCTAGTTCATTTTTTGCTCTAGTTGAATCCCCACAAAGTTCATCCACTTCAGTTGGCCTATAGTATCTTTTGTCTATTCTAATAACTATTTGACCATTATCTTCCCTCCTACCAATTTCATCTATACCACTTCCTTCCCATTCAATCCCTTTGTTTTTTTGTGAGCCCCAGCCTAATTCAATTGCAGCAAGTTCACAGAACCTTCTTACCGTCTCCATTCTCCCAGTCGCTATGACGTAATCTTTTGGTTCACTTTGTTGTAATATCATCCATTGCACTTCAACGTAGTCTTTAGCATGTCCCCAATCCCTCTTAGAATTAAGATTTCCAAGATAAAGGCATTCATCTATACCTCTGTCTATTCTTGACAAACCTCTTGTTATTTTTCTAGTAACAAATGTTTCTCCTCTTCGTGGACTTTCATGGTTAAACAATATCCCATTACAACCAAAAATACTATACGCATCTCTATAATTTTTAGTGATCCAATAGGCATAGAGTTTTGCTACGGCGTAGGGGCTTCTTGGATTAAAAGGTGTATTTTCTGTTTGTGGTGATTCTTTTATTAATCCATATAACTCGCTTGTGCTGGCCTGATAAAATTTTACTTTTTTTTCTTTTTCAAGAATTCTTATAGCTTCTAGGATTCGAAGTGTACCTAAAGCATCGCTATTTGCAGTATATTCTGGAGTTTCAAAACTAACTGCCACATGACTTTGAGCTCCCAAGTTATAAATTTCATCTGGATCAACTTGTTTCATTATCCTTATTAGATTAGTACTGTCAGTAAGATCTCCATAATGAAGAATAAAATTTGCGCTTGTTATATGTGGATCTTGATAAAGGTGATCAATACGATCTGTATTAAAACTACTTGACCTTCTCTTGACTCCATGAACTTCATAACCTTTTTTTAATAGAAATTCCGCTAAATAACTCCCATCTTGACCAGTAACTCCAGTGATAAGTGCTTTCTTCTTTTGATCCATAACATTTTTAAGGGGAAATTATTCGAAGAATCATTTAATCCTACTCTAAGCTTTGAGGGGTTCTCACAAAATATTTATAAACTTATTCATTATTATTGATAGAAAGTTTTTAACTTTTTATGAGCTTATCAGCCAACTGCGCCAGTTGAAATCCATATGAAACCTTTGGCTGATTTACAAAAAATTTAGATGTTTTTCTCAACTTTTCAGAAAATGATTTATCTCCAATTTGACTTACCAATTTTTCACATTCAGAGATAAAATTCTCCTGCAAATAGCATGTATTAGTCTCTTCAAGTTGAACGAACTCTGCAAAATGTATAAATTCATTAGACATCGAAAGTTGTTGATCATATTTTAGAAATGCCAAAACAGGTTTTCCTTTAATCATAGATTCTATAAGCATTGTTGAGAAAGGTGATATTACCGCATCGACCAAAGTAAGAAGTCTATTCGTGATTGAATAATCTGTAAGATACATTCCAGAATCTTTTCTAGTATTATCCATTAGAGATTTGTAATATTTAAGCATTGTGGGATCAATAGAGATATGTTTCCAATTCAAAGAAAGAAAATCCTTTTCATTTCCTTTAAGTCCACCCCTCCAAGGATGTGGACGATAAATAACATGACAATCAGGAAGTATTGAATTTTCAATAGCATTTTCAAGAAGCTCTAAGTTGGCTGTTTCATTCTCAGAAGAACCGACACCCGCATATAACAATATTTTTTTATTTGATTTTACTTGAAATAGCTTGGCAAGAGTTTCCCTATCCTCTTCTGGGGGCTTTTTATAAACCTCAAATTGTGCAGCGCCAAAGCATAAAATATTCTCTTCAGACATCCCTATATATTGTTTTGCATGCCTTTGACTATGTTCTCCCCAAACCACAAGTTTATCTGGCAATCCTGTACAAAATGCTTTAGTACAACAATTATCCCAAGAATTAGTGAGAATAATAAATGGGATTCCATATCTTGGTGATGCTTTAAAAAGTTCATTTATAAAATATCCATGAAGGAAACTAGGATGAATTAGTAAATCGGGTTTTTCAATTTCAATTAAATTTGTTACTTCTTCATGGATGCCTAATTTAAATGAAAAAACAAAATTAATTATTTGATAAATTATCGGATATCCTGCTAATCTAGCCAGAGTCAGATTCCTTTTACCTATTTCATTTAAATAAAATCTTTTAAGAGCCTTGTAGTGTTTTTTACTTGCTTTTTGCCTTAAAGCAATTCTATGCTGTCTAAATAAATTAATTATATAAAGGAGATACCAAACTCCAATTCTTTTTCTTGGTATAAAAGTATATCTTATCTTGGAATTTGGAATCTTTTTATTTATTATTTTATTATTTTCAAAATTAAATCTTTGTTTATCTTTATTAAAAACATAAATTAGTTCATTGTTATTCTGTAATTGATTAAAAGTATCGTTGGCTATAAAGTGTCTAACCGTAACATCTGAATCAAAAAAAATTAAAATCTTTTTCTTTTTCATTGGGTATAATTTTTGATCTATTAATGATAAATTATTTTTTGCTACTATTTACGATATAGATAAATTTTATTAAAAAAGATTTAGTAAATTTAAATCCTTTAAAAAACCAAAGAATCTAATTAAGTTTTATTTAGTGAGTTACATAATATAATAAAATTCGGATCTCAAATTGATTAATGAATAAAAGCTCTATATTTATAGATTCTGATTTCGATTATAAAAGTTATTTAAAAGAATTTAAATTAAATGAGCTTTTAGGAGAAGATTTTCCATCTAATGATATTTCCTCAAAAAATATTTTGCCTGAATATTTAAATGTTGATGAAAATTATACAGTACCTTTTCAAACTGAATATGACGACTTAATTAGGCTGCACTTTATTTGCCGCCTTAGAAAAGTTTCAAGAGTATTAGAGTTTGGAGTTGGTAAAAGTAGTGTAATTTTTGCTGATGCTCTTAGAGATAATAAAGCTCATTATCATGACTTTTCTTCTAAAAACCTAAGAGGAAAAAATTTATACGAGTGTCATTCAATTGATAATAATCAACAATGGATTGAAAAATGCAAAAAATTAATGCCAAAAGATTTTATTAAAGATGGTCTCATCTATTTTCATCAAGCAAAATTAATAACAAGTCTTTTTAATGATAGAGTTTGCACTTTTTATGATCCAGTTCCTAATTTATGTCCCGACTTAATCTATTTAGATGGACCAGATCAATTTTCACCAATAGGAGATATCAGAGGAATATCAACTAAACATTCAGATAGAATGCCAATGTCTGCAGATATACTTTCTTTTGAACATTTCCTTCAACCAGGAACTTTAATTATAGTTGATGGGAGGACAGCTAACGCAAGATTTCTTAAATCAAATTTCCAAAGAAATTGGAATTATATTTACAATGAAGATTGGGATCAACATTTTTTTGAACTACTTGAAATGCCATTAGGACAGTACAATAAAGATATGATTGACTTTAATTTAGGTGATGATTACTATCAAAGATTAAATTCTTTATCAGAGAAGCTGTAGACTTTTATAAATAACCTAAATTAAAAAACATCAATTAAAAGTTTTCTGCATTTTAAAAATTTGAATTTTTTATTTTTAAAATTTTTCTGCAACTTTTTAAGACTTTTTATCTATAAAAATCATTTCGCAATGAAAGTTTAATTTATCATTTAACTAATTTTGAAATTTTTTCTAGTTAAATTAGAAAAATTATATTTAATTTCTTAATCTTCACAAAATAAATTTATTAATTTGATTGACATTCCAATACCTCGCTATTTAAAATTTCAAAAACGATTTAAATGATCAGAAGAATTAAAGAATATATAAAGTTTTTAATTTTTTTTAAAAGATATATTTCTAAAATTTTATATGGTATCGATAATATTAATTCATCTCTAACTATTGATCGTTTAGATATAAGAGTTGATGAAAAAACACCAAGATTAAACTGTCTCAAAATTAATAAAGAACCTTTTCTTGAGGGAATAGGTGATCACTCATGGAGAGGCACAATATTTGATGGCAGATTTATTAATAAAAACATAATATATTATTGCGCTCAACAAAATTATGATCCAAAATCTGGTCTTGTAATAGGTCGCGCTGAATTTAATGGCAATATTTACAAACATGATGATCGTCCATGTATTTACAAAACCGAAGAAACTTATGGTATCGATATTCCCACTTTCTTTATCTATGAAGGTAAGACAACATGCATATACTTTGATAATTTTGGCCCAGAAAGAATAAACGACAATCGCAATCGAAATTTAGTAGTCTGCGAATCTAACGATGGAAAACATTTCACAAAAAGAATTATTCATTCCCCATTAAGAAAATATGTTCATAAAAATGTAGGTTTACCATTCATTGAGAATGTTGAAGGGGAATTATATATCACCGTCAGAGCAAGAAATATAGGAAGAAATATAGTTTCTCGTTCAAAGTTTGATATCAAAACAGGAAAGGCTTCAGAGTGGAAACATATTGATTTACCTCATGATCCAATAAATGTATCTACACTTACTTTAAATAAAGCTATTTATTTATTCCATGGAACGACTATAGGAAGCGGCTTTTATCTTAAGACTCTAGATGCAAAAACTTTTAAAACAAATTCTGACTTTATACTGGTAGATCCTAATCACAATCCATGGAGATGGGACATGCGAAAAATTTGTGCTTCACCTTATATTGATGGTGATAGAGTTATGTTAAGTTATTCAGGTTATACAAATACAAATAACTTAAAGATTGGTTTGTGCACCATGGATGTTAAAAATTTACCAATTCTTAAATAGCTTTATTTTAAGAAAATTTAATAAAAATAATACTCAAAAATTTAGCATCAAAAAGAAATAATGAGATTCAATAATTATTTCTAAATAACGATTTGAAAAATTTATTTCTCTCAGGGATTTTAAATTTGCGAATAACTTGACCGAAATGAGAAAAAATATAATTTGTTAAACAACGGTATAATTGAAATTAGAAAAATACATATTGATGCAGCATAATCCTTTCTTTCAAAAAATGAGTTTTACAAAAGAGGAAAAAAACTCCGTAATACTAAATTGTTTAAATAAACAAGGTATTGCAATAATTAAAAATTGGATAAATGCAAAAGATGTTAACGTGCTAAAAAATGAGCTGGATTCTATTGAAGCAAAACCTCCTAAATGGGTTAAGAAGAATAAGTATGAAACTGGTTGTATCATTGATTATGCTCCTCTTCAAAGGCATATAAATCATGAATTAGAGCTTTTATCTAATATTACAAATGTTTTATCTTCTAAAAGAATTAAAGATTTAGCAATAAGTTATCTCGGGAAAAATGCTGTACCTGATCGCATGCTATTACATAGAAGTGAATCAAGTAATAAGCCTATAACTACTTGGCATATCGATAATTTTTCAACTAGTAAAAGAGCTTTGAAATTCTTTCTCTATTTATCCGATAGCGATAAAGATACAGGTGCTTTTTCTTATATACCTGGTTGCAGAGATATACAACAATTAGTTAATACAAGGGCAAAAACATATGATGACCTTCGCAGGAATATGTGGTCTATTGATCAAAATCTCGAACATTGGAAACAAGAGGCAATTCTGCAGGAGAAAAAAGGTAATAAAAAAATTTCATCTCAAATCACTAACCATTTACAAAACATAATGCAACATGTAAATAGCGAACTTAATTCTGATGACTACTATACAGTTTCGGCAAAAAAAGGCTCATTAATTATTTTCGATCCTGTTGGCTTTCATAGAGGTGGAAGAATTATTAAGGGAGAGAGATACATAATAAGAGCACACTATCTTCCATTTTCGTTAAAAAGAGCATTTTCATCAAGAAATGAATTATCGATATTTGTTAAAAGAAATGTGATTAAATTAAAAGCAAAATTAAAAGGTAAAAGCATTTATATTTGAATTAATTCAAAAAAATTTAAAAAGCATTTTTTATTTTAAAAAGAGAGAAATCTAATCTCTATTTTCAATTCTATTTATTCCATGTAAAAACTTTCTTGAGTGTTTAAATAAATGCTAAACACAATTTGTATAATTAAAATCTCATTAAGCCTGTAACTAATATTTTACCTTCATATTTAAATATTAAAAATACTATTAAGAGCATTTTTGAGAGTAAAGTGGCATTATCTAAGTTTAAAATTACTGCCGAAATAAAGTTTTAAGTTGTCATACATTATCAACTATGCTGCAATTACTATTGTCTGCATGCAAGAGATTGCAGAACTTGATTGAATTAGAATACACTATGTCCTAGAGAAGTAATTTTCTCTATATTTCATTAACATAGGATTTCAAAATGCCTTCAACTATTTATGGATATTGGAGATGTGTCACTGATAAAAAAGATCAAGAAAAACAGATAAAATCATTAGAAGATGCGGGGTGTGAAGTCATAGTTGGAGATTTTATATCAGGTATTTCTGATTCTGGAGAAAGAGAAGAATTATCAAAGTTACTAGAAAAGATTAAGAAAGAAGATCAATTAATTCTGGATAAACTTAATCAAATAAGCGGGGGGAAGGCCGCTATGCTTTTAGAAGTGATGAAGTTATTAGAAAAAGGCGTAAAAATAAGAACTCTTGATGGGAGATTAGATACCCAGAATATGAATGTAGAGATCGTCAAGTTAAAGATCAGATTAATTTTATTTTTAGCAAGCATGGACAGAAGACTCATATTATATTCTGTTGCAAAATCTTTATATGCCTCAATTAGGCAAAGAAAACCATCAATTTTCTACGAGACTTTCCAAGTTAATTTTATCGAAAGAATTAAAACCATAAGATATCCTTTTGAGAATACCTTTAATAAGGGTTTAAAGCTAAGAAAATACAAAAACTACGATGAATATCTAAAACATCAGAAAAGTAAATTGAAAAATATGGAATCGAGGTTAGAAATAAGTTTTGATAGAAGATCAAATGATTTCTACAAAGGTTTTAAAAGTTTGAAAATTAAAAAAAGATCCTCGATTTTATGCTTGGGTTCAAGAGATGGAGCAGAAGTTAAAGCATTTAGAGATTTAGGACATTTAGCTATTGGTATTGATTTAACTTTTCCAAAAAATAATAGATTTACTCAATATGGTGATTTTCAAAATATTCCTTTTCCCAATGAAGTTTTTGATTTAGCTTATACAAACTGCTTTGATCACATTGAATCTCCCCCTCAATTTTTGAATGAAGTAGCAAGGATTTTAGATGATGGGGGTATATTCATAGCAGATTTAACATTAGGTTATGATGTTAATGAAAGCTTCGCTATTGAAAATTTCAAAGTAGGTATCGACCTAATACAAGCTAATGGCTTTAATTTTGATGAAAATCTTTCAGGATTTAATTATTTACAGGCCATAAAAATAGATGAAAAAAAAGTCGGAGTGAAGCCAAGATTTATATTTAGAAAAGCAAAAATCTAATGTTCTTTAGGTTTTCATCAAATAGCTAGTTTTTTAAAAAAAATTGCTTCTACCATAAAATTAAAGGGGAGCCAAGCTGACCATATTCGCTGAACCCCTGCATGACATCTAGTACTCAGTTAAGTATAAGTAGCGTTTGCAAATGTATAGCTAAGTTTGTCGCAGCAAAAAAAATATTATCAATACCTAACAAAACGTCATTTTTTTTTCTTGTTTAAGTTACTTAAAATATCTCTTTTTTTAATAAACCATACCAGAAATAATATTGAAATTATTCATAGATTATTTATAAACAATTAATAAAATTGTCGATAAGTGCATCTTCAAAAAATTATTTATCGCTAACTATTTAGGAATTTTTGAGCAAATTATTAATGACAAAAAATAGTACATTTATCGACAATGTAGTAATTCTATATTAGGATTTTTTTTAATTTAATAGATTCGATGGCTTATTCGAATGGCACTCTTAAAGTGGAAAATATAACAAAAATAGGATTTTAAATTGAATATTAAAAGCTCATATAGATCAGAGATAGACGGAATAAGAGCTTTTGCAGTAATTGCGGTTATAATTCATCACTTTAATGAAAGTATTTTAAAAAGTGGGTTTCTTGGTGTAGATATTTTTTTTGTAATTTCAGGATATGTAATTACATTATCTTTTTTTGCTAATGAAGAAAAAAACTTTATAAAATTTATCTCAGATTTTTATAAAAAAAGAATAAAAAGACTACTTCCAAGTCTTTTAGTTTATGTGATAGTAATAAGTCTATTAATCTGCTTTTTTATAGAGGATGGTAGAAGCATTTTTTTTAGAACTGGTTTCTTTTCAATTTTTGGATTATCTAATTTATACCTTGTAAGAAATTCGGTAGATTATTTTGCATTCTCTACAAACTTTAATCCATTTACTCAAACATGGTCATTAGCAATTGAACAACAATTTTATTTGATTTACCCCTTTTTAATTTGGTTTACTGGTTTTATAAAAAATAAAAATCGGAGTATTAACAAATTAAAATTATCATTAATAACAATAACTTCGATATCATTTATTTATTTTTTATTTTTTTATTCGGACATAAATTCTAAGGCTTATTTTCTACTCCAATATCGTTTCTGGGAAATAGGTTCAGGTTGTTTGCTCTTAATATTGCTTCAAAAAAATAATAATTTAATAAAAAAAATTGAAAGAATACCTCCTTCCATAACTCTAAGCTTTATCATTTTATTAATGTTTTTGCCTAAAGAGATTGCAATAATTTCAATCCCATGTGTTGTAATATTAACTCTTATTTTATTGATTTCTTTAAAAGATAGAGGTTTAATATTTAGAATTTTTACTCATC
>CEUF01000996.1_pt1 | contig 14554 bp, 14 predicted proteins | sample 531461 | NCBI WGS metagenome assembly CEUF01 (sample SAMEA2623350, study PRJEB7988) | marine metagenome | biome: marine biome (ENVO:00000447); feature: surface water layer (ENVO:00002042); material: "saline water (ENVO:00002010), including plankton (ENVO:xxxxxxxx)" | depth 5 m | reverse complement strand
TTGTGGTGCAAGTAATTCAATGGTCCCTTCAGCTAATTGGATGGACAGGAAAATGGCAACTCCTGCGCCAATTATTGCACCAGGAACGACACCCATAATGTTCCCTTTGGAGATATGATAGGGACGATTACCAATGTAGAGGCTGTTTTTATAATCACCAATTACCGTTCCGGACATAGATATTGCTGACCCGAATACTGTTGTCCCAACTAGGCCAAGCAGAATTGAATCTTGAGTGTCTAGATCCAACAAATCCTGCGCATTGAGGAATACACCAAGTAGCATTAACAAAACTATGAACGATGTTCCTGAAACTGGCTCAATGCCTGTTTCTCCCATTACTCTGACCGCAATAGCGCCTAATAGGAAGGTTGTCAATATCAGCACTGTAGCAAAAATAAGTGATGCTAGAATTGAAAAACCTCCCAGAGTAAATATTACAATCATTGAGAAGAAGGTAAGAATCATGAAGATTGGTATGTGCTTTAGTGGCCATTCATACCATCCCTTGCCTTCCATATACTCCTGACTGCCCTCTCCTTTGAGAGCGCCACCTATGTCGCTGAAGATATTCAAGAAGGTCTTGTACATCTTAGCTAAACCGAACATTCCGCCACCGACTATTGCACCGATTGCAATCGTCCTTACCGCTTTACTAAATGCAATCATTTGCAGTGGTGCACCACCTGAACCAGCATACTGTTGAATGGGTATATTTGATTGTGAGATTGCATCGTAAATCGGGAAATTAAACCACACAACTAGTGGAACTAAGAAAAACCAACCAACTATAGTTCCTAAGTTAACCAAAAATGCAACTCTGGTTTTCATGAACCAACCAATCGCAAACATGGATGGGGTGAGGTAGACACCAATGTATGTGTAAGCAAATGGATTCCAAGCAGTATCAGGACTCCAGTGAGTATAATTCAATGATACGCCACCATCAGTTCCAGATGGTTGATGAATGGTTCCTTTGGAATATATTGATGCCAAGCCATAATCGCCAACGCTGGCGGTTTGAGCAATCCAATCGAATAAGGCTAACTTCTTGTCACCCAACCAAATTAATGGATATTCTACCAAGAATAACCCAATCATGGTTAATCCAGTCCAAATACCGATGGTTTTCAGTGACTCTCGAGCATGTTCAACTGCACCGGTGTTAACATCTGATGCGATGTCTAACATCTTCAAGGTAGCCTCAAAACCAGGTAACGGAAGGGGATCTTCAACTAACCAAACACGTCTGAAGATAATAAAATACATCACACCCAAGAAACCGGCAAACATACTTGCTACAATACCGATAAAGGCGAGATTGACGGCGTCACCGTCACCTAATGTAATCAAGGGCCCGCTAGCGAGTTCGTATCGTGCATCACTTGCTAGAAGAAATATCGCCGGGAATGTGAAAATAAATCCAGTAGATGCGTGAGTTGCTCCAGTGGTTGCAGATGTTGCAATATTAACTTCTGAGGGTGACCATTTTAGTGCCATACCCAACAAGTAAGCAATATACCAAGCAGCGGAAATGGCCAAGCCAAGCTTTAGTCCAATGTATGCTGTAACCCCGGAAAATACCGCACCTATGGCAATACCATACAGTACTTTTGGTGTATTCCAATGTGACACCTCGAAGGATTCTTCAAGGTTTTTTTCTTCTAGATACTGTTCTAGAACACCTGTGTTGAGATTGTTATACATCTCGTCGTCTAACCAAGTTAGCTTGCCTTCCTCAATTGCTTTGAGACCCTCTGGGGTTACTGGTTGCCGATATGCAGACTTCTGAACGCCCACTAAATAATCCCCCAATTGTGCTCCCGCACAGAATGTTGTGAGCGCGCCCACTTGAATACTATTGCGCTTGATGGTTGAATGTAATATACATATTTTCAGGTTTTTCTATCTGAAGACTTGCTTATCAGTTTCACCGGTAAACCGCCCCAGACCTCACCGGCTGGTATCTCTTTCCATTTACCAACTAGGCCATTGGTTGCGATAACTGCACCTTCGCCGATTCTAACTCCAGGCTGTATTGTTGTTCCAGCCCCAATCAAGCAATTTTTCTCAAGGTGAACACGTGCTAATACTAACTGGCCCTTTTCTACAAGGTGTCCATTTATCACTGACCTGCCACCAATCACTACATTATCACCAACTGTTACCGCAGAAGGATCGTTTAGGTTGATAGTATTTATTTGGACACCTTTGCCTAGTTTTGCTCCGGCTAGGCGATAATATGCATTGCAGATTGGCGAGGGTATGGTATGGACTAGTACTGGATGTGTGCATCTGTGCAAGTGGGCACAAATTGCCCACCTCACAGTATTCCACGACTCTAGTTTGTCAACAATTTTATCCTCCGGTATCCTAACATGAATTAGTCGTTGAGTCATACCCGAAAAAAACAGTAGCGACAGTATGTAGACCATGAAACAGACACCAGCTGTCAAACCATACACAATATAATTCATTGTGACTGAATCTGTTAGCGCAAATTCAGTAATTAAATCAAACACCGCCAAGGCTGGAGCAATTGGCAAACCCCACAAGATTATTGTGTAGACGAGTAAAACTCCGGAGCCAACTGTCTGCACCAAGGCGAAGTTCTTCATGGAAAACACCTAATCTGATTTTGCTGCCGCTCGATTTCTTGCATCCTCTTCTTCCGCAACCCTGATTCCTTCTTCCAAGTCGACTTTACTGGTTAGATATGTTCCTGCCAATATCACAATAGTGATTGTCAAAATTGCGACTCTGCTGTCAAAGGCTGAACTTGCAATACCATAGAGGAATGTGCCAATCATTGCCGCTGACTTACCGAGGAAACCGAAGAATCCGAAAAATTCTGACGTCCTAGTTTCTGGAACTAACTGTGAAAACATAGAGCGTGCTTGGGCACCCGCTGAACCCATTGCGACACCAACGAACATACCCAAGATAATCCACTGCATAGATACCCCAAGATTGAGCGGCTCCCAAACGTTGTCTCGCATAGTTTCTGCCCAGCCATCGACCGGACCACCTTGGTCTACGATAGTCGGATGACGATCACCTATCTCGCTTTGTCCATCATGCGGTCCATCAATAAAAATTATCGAAAATCTATGGTCACTGGCATCGCCAAATGCCGCTACTATGCCAGCAGCGTCTGAATCTGATATCGTGAACGTTTCCTCATCTGCTTTGTCTGCTTGACCAGCAAGCATTGTTCCAGCCAGCAAACCTACTATGACGATTGCCAACATCGCTAATATACCCATTTTTCCAAGGTCTTTGTTCTGAATGAACATAATTGAACCACCAATTATTGCGACGAAAGCGAGAATTATTACACATGCAAATAATCCTGCACCGAGAGTAGATGAACCAGAACTTTCTTTGGCATAGTCGGTTGAATTGCTCGGGAAGAATTGTTGGAAGTTATCCCTAAACTCTGCGTCACCAGCAGAGGTTTCACCAACCCAATTTTCATAGCCTCGGTCATACAAGGTCAATAATTCGTATTCACCAGTTTCCTCATTATATTCAAATTGGAAGTCATACCTTTCCGCATCTTCTTTACCGTCCAATTCTAGTGGAGCAAAGCCAGCTGCAACAATTGCCACGAAGCAGTAGATTAGTAGCGCCAGCATAAGAGCAAACTTAGTGCCCTTGATATCGGCTAATTTCCCAAATACCAGCGTCATGGGTATTGCTACAATATTGACGGTTAGCAGAAGTAGAACGTTCATGCTTTGGTCAAGTCGCAGAACTGACTCGCCAAAGGCACTCGCCATACTCGCAATCGTGTTGACACCATCGTAAAACAGCAGATAAGCGAGCAAAAAGAATGCTAAAACCTTGAATTTTTTAATCTCCCTAAAAGTCTGAAAGACTTGTGCATAAGCAACTTTAGTGGCATTACCAAAGCCTTTCCATTCCATGGTTGACGGTATTTCTGGTTCAGGTGTCCATTTGAACATTAGATAGCCGAATCCCCACCACCAAATTGCGGAGGTTGAGAAAATTACTGCCATCTTGAAATTGGTGTCCCAAGAGAATCCTAGTAATACAATGAGATGGAAGATAAGAATAGAGGAACCGCCAATAAAGCCGTACGCATAACCCCATGTTGAAACATGATCTTGACACTTTCTTGGTGCTAGATAAGGCATGAAGGAATAATAGATTACATTTCCACCAGTGAATCCTATTGTTCCGATTGTATACATTAGGGCGAGTATAATGTAGCCTTGAGAGCCAAAATATGGCGCAGCTCCCATGAGTGCAGTAAATAATATTCCCACCAAGGTATACCATTTGAGCAATTTCTTTTTGATTGGCATTTTATCTGCAATGACGCCTAATGCAGGGGCGGTAACAACGACAAAAATCATTGAAATTGTCAATACCCAGGCATAAAATGTGTCACCCGATTGTGTTCCTGTTGCCGTGTTGTACAGTGCAGCCATCAGTGCTGGCGCAATGACTGTCATAACCGTCAGTGCATATGCTTGGTTAGCCCAGTCAAAGAAATACCAACTTTTCAGAGCCTTCCTTTTTTCATCACTCATTGCATTAATTGTTTCTTTTGCAGATAGACCTGCAAATTCATCATCTGTTGCTGTCGCGACCTCAGACATAATGCCAAATGCCCCTGTGAGGCTTATCAATTAGATGCCTTCAGAGCAGGTATACAGAGAGTTTTCTCTCAATTTTTGAAGGTATCAGTGATCTCTGATAATCTTGTAGCGGCCTAGTGCTTCCATCCACATGATTTCTTTACCCGCTTCAATAGACATCTCCGGCTCCATTGGAAGAATCATCATGCTGTGGTCTCTCATGTTCATGGCATGAACCTCGTCGCCGTCAATGTGGGTAACCATTGCAGTGCCTTTCTCAATCATAGGGACCTGAATATTATCGGTGACGGTTCCGACATGGGAGATTTTTTTGGCTGAAAATAGTGATACTAATTCTAGACGCGCCTTTGCAGACCCGTGTTTCCCAGGTTTAGACTTAGAGATGCTTAGGATTTTGTAAGCCTCATCGTCAACGACACAAAATCGACCTACTTTCAATGTTCTAATTTCAACTCTATCGGTTCCTACCATGGGTCTGCCTCATATTGCTGGATTAGTGTTGGCTTATGACCATTGCCACTAGAATACCAACATTGGTCATAAATCACGAACATCGAATCTACTGCCAGATTGTTCCATGGAGTGATTGACTATAAGTTCAAACAGGGAATTTGCAACCTTATCTGGGGACACTAAATCACCATTTTTGTGGAATTGGATGAATCGATCCACCATTGGAAAATCACTTCTGTCAGCCGACCTTATTGTGGCTTGCATATCAGTATCAACTATCCCTGGTGCAATAGATACTGCGCTTATACCATCATTCCCACCTTCATCTGCTAGACATCTGGTCCACATGTCAAGACCAGCCTTTGATGTGCAGTATGCTGACCATGACTCCAGAGAGTTAACCGCAGCACCACTTGAAATGGTAGTAACTCTGCAACGACCGGCATTTACCATTGCAGGATAGAGAACCCTCGTTAATTGTTGGACTGATACGAGATTTACCACTAAAGTTTCATTCCACTTAGCCTCATCGACTGTGAAAATGTTCCCCACTGGACCTATAATACCTGCATTGTGAATGATTCCGTGAATGGCTGGGAAGCGTTCGACTATTTCTCCGGCTGTATTGTTAACCATTTCTGGAACTGATAGGTCACAGGCAATTGCACATGATTTGTCATTATGCTTTTTCAGAAAAGTGTCTAATTCAGCCAGCTCTGAAGATTGTCTGGCTAAACCAACGACAATGTAGCCTTTGTTGGCTAAGATTTCACAGATTGATCGACCCAATCCTTTCGATGCACCAGTTATCAAGAATACCGATTGTTCTGACATCTGAACACTACTCAGCATACAATTCTAATAATTCTAGGGGGATTATCTGCAGTGCTTCCTCATGGGTTGCTTCAAGATTTACGGGGCATGCAACACCATTGTTTGCTGCATCTAACCATGTTCGAGCACATATACACCATCGATCACCGGGTTTCAATCCTGGGAAGTTGAAGTGTGGTGCAGGAGTGATTAAATCATTACCTTTCGACTTAGCGAACTCAAGAAATTTTTCTGTCACAATCGAGCAGACAACGTGCATTCCACGGTCGTTACTGTCGGTATTACAACAGCCATCTCTATACCATCCAGTTAGTGGGTCTTTGGAGCACTCTTGTAACTCCTTACCAAGAACGTTGACGCTAGGATTCATGCTTTCCCCTCAGTTTTGACTTACATTAATACTTGTAGAATCCTTCTCCTGATTTTCTACCAAGTTTACCTTCATCAACCATTTTTTGCAATAGTTTTGCCGGAGCATACTTGTCATCATTTAGACCTTCATGTAATACATTCATTATGTGCAAAACTGTATCTAAACCAATCAAATCTGAAAGCGCAAGTGGACCGATTGGATGATTCATACCTAATTTCATTATACCATCGATTGCTTCTGGTTCAGCAACGCCTTCCTCCAAGGTAAGAATTGCTTCATTTAACATCGGGCACAAAATTCTGTTGGACACAAAACCTGGAGAATCATTGCAGGATAGAGCGATTTTACCCATTTTTTCCGCCGCCTCTACTACCGAAGAATTTGTTGCTTCGCTTGTTTGGTCACCATTGATAATTTCTACCAGCTTCATAATTGGAACAGGGTTCATGAAATGCATCCCAATGACCTTTTCAGGACGTTTAGTGGCGTTGGCAATGGTTGAGATTGATATTGATGAAGTGTTAGAGGCAAGAATACACTCAGGTTTGCAGATTTCATCTAACTCAGAAAATATTGATGTTTTCAAATCTAATATTTCTGGCACAGCTTCTACTACCAAATCAACATCCGCACATTCACCTCTATCTGTAGTAGTAGATATACGAGCAAGCGTATCATCAGCGTCTAATTGGCTAATTCTATCCTTTGAAACCAACTTGCTTAGCGACTTTTGAATAGTTGCCATACCTCTGTCAACATATTCCTCCTTGATATCAATCATCAATACTTCATAACCTGCACTGGCAGCAACTTGGGCAATACCGTTACCCATTTGACCTGCCCCGATAACTGCAATCTTCATCATGTCTTCTCAAATAAGCCCAATTATTGACGCCTCTTGAATATGCGCATTGCAATTTAATTGCATCAAGACTGCTAACATTAGCACTGGTAGCCCGAGTCGGATTTGAACCGACGTCGGCGGGACCAAAACCCACCATGATGGACCCCTACACTATCGGGCTGGGTAGTCTACCGGACACGCTCTAGTTTTTTTCCTTGTCGGAAAAACTACTCCAAAAATCTCAACAAATTTGAGTCGGTAATTTTTAATTTGGCACTATTAGTAAACTCTGATAAATCTAATTCGTGCCTTGATTGATAGATAGATGCCTGTAGCCCCATGTCTAACTTATCTATTTGTTTGACAAATTTGGCCTCTTCGGAGAGCCCGGACTCATACTCGCGAAACAAACCTAGCCATTCAGGGGCTAATTCAGACATAGCGCTTGCTTCTAACTCTGCTTTGTTTGTAACGTCATCGTGAGGTGTTAAATCTCCAACCCTAACCTCTGGAAGGTCATGAATAATACACATAGCGAGGACCTTTGCTAGATCCAAATTTTTGGGAGCAAAATGTAGCGCCAATACTGCCATGCCCCATGAATGAGCTGCAACAGATTCTGGTTCTTGTACTCCCGACCTGACCCAACCGGTTCTTGGTAAATCTTTCAGCCCCAGCCACTCTTGTAATCTGTCGCGCATGCCTGTGGGTATATGCAAGAGGTCAAAACCTAAACGGGTGTTTGCATGTTATGGAAACAGGCAAGCCAAAATGGTGGGACGATGCAGTAGAGTTCCTGAAACAAGATGAACTACTAGGCGATGTAGTTAGGCGTTATCCAGATGGTTCGCTTGAAGGCAAGGGTCGCCTGTTTGAAACCACAATTCGCTCAATTGTCGGCCAACAAATATCGGTGATTGCATCAGATGCCATATGGGGAAGATTAGTTGGGCTACTCGGCACACCAACTCCAGAAAATGTCCTTAAATTTACTCAAGAAGAATTAGCCGCCTGTGGATTGACTAGACCCAAAGCAAGCTACATCTATGGCTTAGCAGAGAATTCAACAGATTTGTTGCAACAAGATTGGGAAAACATGAACGATGATGAAATAAAGCGTCATTTGGTTAAATTTCGCGGTATCGGTCCGTGGACAGCAGAAATGATGTTGATGTTTTCATTCATGCGTCCTGATGTATTCAGTATTGGGGACATTGGTCTGGTTAAAGCAGTCAAAATATTGGTTCCTGATGTCGAGGACAAGAATTCTATAGAAAAGATTGCAGAACGATGGTCACCATACCGAACTGCTGCATCTTGGTATCTTTGGCGAATGATAGATCCTGTGCCTGTAGGTTACTGACACAATAACGGCTTCTCAACTTGATAAGTCGGCGAATTGACGCCAAATTCATAGGTATTTTTTGCTACACTTGTTCGAATCAGTAGCGAACAAGGTGTCTCATCTAGTTCTTGCTGTTCATCGTCAACGGTTACCGAAGCCCAGACCCACCACATGGCATTTTCATCATCGGTGAAAGTAACATCAACTGATTGTATTATTAATTTAGTAACTAACTGTCCATCATTAATTATCTGAACTGTTGAGGTCATAACTAGACTGCTGCCTTCGAGTGTATAAGTCGAACCCGGGTAAATTTGATTGTTGAATCCATTGTCATCGTCAAAGGTAAATGCTTGGCCATCGGATTTTATCCAAGTTCCTTCGATTGGCTCAGTTGATTGAGGAATCATAAATACCAAAACAACACCACCGATTAGAAGCATTATCACAAGTGAGGCATAAAGCACGTTTTTCTGTTTCATAAACTCAGTTGCCTGTTTTGTAAATGGGTGATTACGTATGTTAGTTAATTGATTACTGATTTTAGGTGGCTGGCTGGTGCTTGGATAATATGCTTGGAATTGAGTTTTTGAATGGGTCCCAATATTGCTATCGACATTAGCATCATGAAATTGTTCCAATTCACCGATTTTGTCATCCATTTCAGTTACCAACCCATTCAAATTTCATTCAACAATTCAGTGCTATATGTGGGCACGTCTTCAGCAAATAGCGGACATCTTTTACATGCTGATTTGTTTCGCCGTTGATATTTTTCGCAGCATTTCGATTTGAGCTTCTTTTTTGACTTCTTTTTGGGCTTGTTGAACCCGACGTAATCTGATTGTTCTACTAAACTAACAATGGATAGGTTTGGTGTAGTGAGACTTGCATCGCTAGTGCCACATGCTGGACAAGTTGACCACCTTGTCTCAATATGGCTCTCACAGTCCGCACATTCCACCATTGTCTTTAGATGGATTAGGGATACCTAATAATATTTCGGGACACCTAAACATAATTACTAAATGTAGTATGGTTTTGGACTAAGGCGATAACGATGAGATTTAGGCGGTTTATACCCGGAGTAGCCATTCTGATGCTACTTGTTGCTGCCTCGAACCTTGGGATAATTCTTGATGATTCAAACGATATTGAATCAATGTTAACCTCTGCCCGAGATGATGATGACTATTGTGAAGAAAATTACTCTAGTGAAGCGGCTTGTAACGCTGATAGTCGGTGTGAATGGGATGCTGAGGACGATCCATCTGACGATGATTACCCCGGCGAGTGTGAAGAAGCTGAGGATGAGGATGAGGATGACGAAGAAGATGATGAGGAGGATGACGAAGATGATGATGAATCGGGTTCCCCCAACAGTGGCAATAACGGCAACAACGGAGGCTTACCAACCGACACTGACGGCGATGGAGTGTCTGATGATACGGACTCAGATGACGACAATGATGGTGTCGATGACATGTATGACGCGTTCCCTCTTGACGCCTCTGAGCAGTATGATTTTGATTCTGACGGAACTGGAGATAACGCAGACGTAGATGACGATAACGATGGTTACTCTGACAACAATGATGCATTCCCATTTGATGCTTCGGAGCACGCAAATTTTGATGGGGACAACCTGGGGGATAATGCCGACCCAGACGACGACAATGATGGTGTAGATGACCAATTTGATTTGTTTCCGTTTAATCCTGATGAGCAGTATGATCATGATAATGATGGCATTGGAGATAATGCTGACAATGATGATGACAACGATGGTTATATTGATTCACAGGACGCATTTCCTTTCGATTCAACTGAACACCGAGATAACGACGGTGACGGCATTGGGGATAATGCAGACCTTGACGATGATAACGATGGAATTAACGATAATGAGGATTCAAACACTGAACAGATAGAGGTAGCCAGTGATAATGACAACGATGGCATTCCTGACGAAGATGATGATGATGATGATAATGATGGAGTAATTGATACTCTAGACTACTATCCATTTGACCAAACAGAATCAAGTAATTTTGATGGTGATGCAGTCGGCGATAATGCAGATAACGATGACGATAATGATGGTTACTCAGACTCAGAAGATGCTTTTCCGTTCAACCCTGATGAATGGTTTGATACAGATAATGACGGAATTGGTAACAACGCTGATGATGACGATGATAACGATGGAATACTAGATGATCAGGACGCATTTCCAACGGATTCACAAGCATCGCTCGATTACGACCTAGATGGGATGCCGGACGAATTGGATTTTGATGATGACAATGACGGAATAAACGACATTTTTGACCCATTCCCGTTGAATGCGAATGAATGGGAAGATACTGATGGGGATGGTGTGGGTGACAACGCTGACATGGATGATGATAATGATGGCTTTATCGACATATTAGACACTTATCCAAAGTATGCAGGTTTCACCCCAAGTGATGACTTAATCGAGAGTAACCGAGAAACTAGTTCTAGTTCAGGGTCTACAATAGCTGGAAATAAGGCCTTACTATTACTTTTCACAACAACCATTGCTATGGGAATGATACTCGGTGCTAGAAAATTAGTCAAAAATCCAAGTAACAGCAAACAAGAATCTGTTGAGATTCCCACTGAACTGACAATGGAGGACAAATTATGAGTACGCTGAGCAAGATTCTTGACCTAGACTTAAGAAAAATTCTCAACACTAAGTTTTGGCTTCTAGTTGTCTTGATATCACATACCATTGTAGGTACATTAGTCCCATTGATGACTACAGAATTTGACAGTGTCGAATTTCAGGCAGCATCATATGGATTAGTTATTTCTGTGGTGTTAGCAAGTATTTACTTCTTGACAGAAAATCAAACTCAGGCACGATTGACTGCGACAATTGCGGGGGCAACATTACTATGGATTTTAGTAACCCTAATTGCTGACCCTTCAAATAATTTCGAGCTGAGTGTCAATTTTGAGCCCCCATTTCTGTATAAATTCTCGTTCGATGTTGAACTTGCACCACCGATACTATTGTGGGCTATGCTGACCTTGAGCGGAGTAGTCTATTGGAACTCTGAGAGGAATGACAATGATTCCGAACGCGAGAATAACACAATAGAAGTTTAAATTTGAATAATCCCTGCAAATGATTTAACAAACACTCTAGGTGTGGGACAACCATGGCTTCAGATAAAGTAGACTCTATGTCTGAAAAGCTAAACAAAACTAAACAGCGCTTAACTGAATTGTCACAAAAGGTTGCTGAAAGCACAAAAACCATGATTAACAACACCAATGAATCAATCAAGAGCAGTGTCGCAAAACATAAAGAGAAGCGCGAGCAAAAGGCGCAGGAAAAAATCTCCAATACCAAAGTGGCAATTGGTCAAGATGGATTGATGGATGACATACCGCCAATGGTCACTTTACCAGAGTTTGAAGATGAAAAGTTAGAAATTGCTGCTGAACAGAACGAAAATATGATTTCAATTGTTGAGGAAATGCAACGCTTGTCTGAACGAATGGATTCAATTGAAAGAAGATTTAGAAATCTGAGTAGGAACGAGCCAGAACAAATTAAAAACTTGGCTGAAACAGAAGAAGTATCAGAAAAAATTGAACCCTCACCAGTGATGCGTGAGGTAATTCATTTACTGGGTGCATCATTAGTCTGGATTGTCGTTTTATTTGGAATTGACAAATACTTATCAGATAATGCAATCCTTATTCTTGAAAGTTATCCTGCTGAGATCCCAGTTTGGGGAATTGGAGCTCTAACTTGGTCTTACTATCTACTTCAGCGCTTGGGCAACTCATCTAAGGCATTACAACTACCTAAATTATTGATGGTTCAAACAGCAATCGCAGTTGGCATTACTACCACATTTGGGTTGATGGTTAATGATGAAACTATGACCACAGTATCCAATGTTTGGATATGGGGGACAGTCATCGCGATTGGGCTCCTATTTGCTTCAAGCTTGATTGCTTCAGCTTGGACATCAACAAAGCGTTTGGTCGGGTTCAGGACAGAGTAAGAATCAATCATTTATCGATTCAGGATGCTTTTGCAAATCCTTCACTATATTCTTTTGATGAGATTCGATTGTGCCGCCACCAATCTCGAGCAATTTTGAATCACGCCATAAACGTTCGACGTGATATTCTCCCACATATCCATATCCGCCCAAAACTTGAATTGCTGAATCAGCAATTTCTTTTGCGGCGGTTGAGGCGAATAATTTTACTCCGTCTGAATCAAGGCGGTGACCTGCTTTACCGAGGGTAAGATTCGCAGCGGTATCGTAAATGTATGAGCGCATTGCGCGATACTTTGCCCATGAATTGCCAATATGTTGTTGGATTTGACCAAAATCCCTGATCTGCTTGCCAAAAGCAGTTCTGTCAGTGGCATACTGGTTCATCTCGGCTAAACATCGTCTGGCGATTCCAAGAGACATTGCGCCCAAGGTTAAACGTTCAATCTCAAGGTTGCACATCATATGAATCAGAGATTCTCCCGGCTCTCCAACTAGATTGTTAGCGGGAACTATGCAGTCATCGAAAACCAATTCTGCAGTATTCGACGCACGCATACCGGTTTTATCATAGATTTTCTGACCTACAGAGTAACCTGGTGTGCCTGCCTCAACGAGGAAGGTTGAAAGTTGTACGCGGCCTTTTTCATCAGTTCCAGTTCGGGCATAGACCCAAACCACATCCGCAGGGGTGCCAGTTTCATCCAGACAGCCGTTAGTAATCCACATTTTTCGGCCATTTAATTTCCAAGAGCCATCGGGTTGTCGTTCGGCGTTGGTTGCCAAGCCAAGAACATCAGTTCCAGCATCGGGTTCGGACATAGCCATTGCACCAATCCATTCACCAGAGCAAACTTTGGGTAGGATTCTTGTTTTTTGTTCCTCATTGCCATTGTATGCAAGGTTATTGACAAACAACATTGAATGCGCCAAATAAGCGAGAGCAAATCCCGGATCAGAAGCCGAAAGCTCTTCATGCACTATTGCGCATGCTGCAGCATCAAGACCAGCGCCACCATACTCTTCCGGGGCACTAATTCCAAGCAAACCAAGTTCACCCATTGACTTTAACAAATCAAGGTTGAATAATTCCTTTTTGTCATGCTCAAAGGCTTGAGGCTCGACATATTCCTCAACCCAATCTCTTATCATTGACCGCAACATTGCGTGTTCTTCACTTGGGTTTGCTATGTCCATAATTGCCACTGTGGACAGCGAGATAGTCCACCCTTTTGACAATTTGTAGAGTTATCTCCTAAACAATCTGCGCTTTTTCTTTGATTTACCGCGAATATTCGTTGAGTCTCTGGCTGATTGTCTGATTTCATCCTCCATTCCAATCGATGGTCTCGAGCGTGTTTGAGGTGGCGCACCCATCCTCTTCAAGTTAGGTGGTGGGCCTCTAACAGTTCGCTTAACACGTCGAATTTTGAGTTCTCTGGATAGATTCTGGTTTCTAGAAACTTTTCTGGCTCTTTTGCCGACATGCCTCAGATGTCCATTGAAGATCTTAGGCTCCGCAACATCATTGATAGTTGATATCCCAGCTTGCTCTAGAACTTGCTCAGCAAGAGATTTTGGAGATTTTGTTGATATTACTTCATCGACAATCCTTGTTGCCAAATTGGCAAATGATTCATCTTCATCGATTACAGGTTTGCTTTTCAACTGAAGCGTAATTTCGTCAGAAGTAGACCTATCTTCTGCTGCTTGTTTCAAAACCTCATCAGCGAAATTATCGGTTAATGTCTCTTGCTCACGCTCCACAAAGTGCACCCCATCAGTGCAAAATTTGCGATTATTGGTATAAACATAACCTCAGAGTGAGGTAAAATAATACGTTTCGGCTAGTGGAATTAATTTCCCATCCAGCCTAAATTGGAGTCCATATTCCCATGGCTCTAGCAATGCACCAGCCTGAGCGACCCTCATAGATTCCCAATGCGCCCCCTGCAAAAAGACCGATAACAGAGGATATGGTGAACCAGTTGCTTGGGATAAAACCAAGATACAGTAAACCTACTG
>CEUF01045064.1_pt1 | contig 14629 bp, 11 predicted proteins | sample 531461 | NCBI WGS metagenome assembly CEUF01 (sample SAMEA2623350, study PRJEB7988) | marine metagenome | biome: marine biome (ENVO:00000447); feature: surface water layer (ENVO:00002042); material: "saline water (ENVO:00002010), including plankton (ENVO:xxxxxxxx)" | depth 5 m | reverse complement strand
ATTGAATAACTTAATTATGGCAAAAATACAATTAAATGGAAAAAAGGTAAATATTAGATCGAATTATTCAATATTAGACCTATTAAAGAAATACAAATTAATAAATAAAAAAATTGCAATAGAACATAATGGAATAATTATTCCAAAAGTAAATTATAAAAAAAAATATTTAAAAAATAATGATAAAATTGAAATTGTCCATTTCATAGGTGGTGGTTAAATTGAAGAGTGATATTTTAAAAGTTGCAGGAAAGTTTCTGAAATCAAGACTTATTGTTGGAACAGGAAAATATAAAAATTTTTCTGAAACTGCTAAAGCTGTAGAAGCCTCAGGAGCAGACATGGTAACTGTAGCTGTTAGAAGAGTAAATATTTTAGATAAGAAAAAACCTTTGTTGACTGACTATCTTAATCCAAAAAAAATAGTTTATTTACCTAATACTGCTGGCTGTTTTAATTCTGAGGATGCATTGAGAACTTTAAGGCTCGCGAGAGAAATGGGAGGATGGAAACTAGTGAAATTAGAAGTTTTAGGGGATAAAAAAACTCTCTATCCAAATATGATAGAAACAATTAAATCAACTAAAGTACTTGTAAAAGAGGGATTCAAAGTTATGGTGTATTGTTCTGACGATCCTTTATTAGCAAAAAAACTTGAAGATAACGGTGCATCAGCGATAATGCCTTTAGCTTCACCAATAGGTTCTGGTTTAGGTCTACAAAACAAGATTAATATTTCTTTAATAATTAAACAATCTAAAGTGCCAGTTATTGTAGATGCTGGAATTGGAACAGCATCAGACGCGACCATTGCAATGGAATTAGGCTGTGATGGCGTTTTAATTAATAGCGCCATTGCAAATGCAAAAAAACCAATTTTAATGGCTAAAGCATTTAAAGACGCTGTAATTTCTGGAAGAAATTCTTTTCTAGCTGGACGAATGGAAAAAAATTATTTCGGTAGTCCAAGTTCGCCAACAAAAGGATTAATTTAATTCTTTTTTTTCTTTCTTACCCAAAGAGTTCTAATTTTTTTCTTTGTCTTAATTTTTTTTGTTTTTTCTTTTTTCTTTGATATTTCTTTACTTTTTTCTTTAATATTTCTTAATAGTCTTTTATCTTTTTTCTTTATTTCAACAATCGAATTAATATTTTCAATAGTTTGAATTATTTTTTTTGATTTATTTAATAAATCAATTTTATATTCTGGAATAATAAAGCTTTCATTAGACATAATTCTTACCTCAAAAGAGTATTTTTTCTGAAAATATTTTAACTCATCCAATAAATTTTTTTCAATAAAAATTTTAACTTTTTCAGGTACATACGAATTTACAATTTTGACTTTATCTTCAAAAGCTAAATGTTGAATTTTTTTTAAAATTTTTTGTGAAAAAGAAGAAAGAGATAGTTGGGTTTCCCATTTAATTGAACCTTCACGCAATCTTTGTCTTGTCATTTCTAAAAGACCGAAATTACTTATTCTTCCAATCTGTATTCTAGCTCTATCTTTTCTAATACTCTCTCTCATTTTTTTTTCAACTATACGTCTGTTATAAAAATTCATCATATCGATAAAATCAATAACAATTAAACCCGATAAATCTCTCAATTTTATTTGGTGAGCTATTGCCTCTGCAGCTTCTAAATTTGTATTTAAAGCAGTTTTTTCAATATTTATTTGTTTAGTAGATTGACCAGAATTTATATCTATAGAAACTAAAGCTTCGGTTGGGTTAATTACTAAATATCCTCCTGATTTTAATTTAACAGTTGGTTCATAGATATTATTAAGCACTTTTTCTATATTGGCGAAATGAAATAAGGGTATTTTACCTCTATATTTTTTCACATTTTTTACATTTTTTGGCATTAATTCTTTCATAAATTTTTTTGCTTTTTGATATGCATCATTACCTTCAACATAAACATTTTTCGTATCATTGTCGTATGTGTCTCTCAAGGTTCGTTTAATTATATCACCTTCTTCGTAAACCAATGATGGAGCATCAGAGTCAAGAGCTTTATCTTTAATTTCCTCCCAAGTTTTTAAAGTATTTTGAAAATCTTTCTCTATCTCATTTTTAGTTTTATTCGCACCTGCAGTTCTAACAATAACACCCATACTTTTTGGTATTTCAATATCACTTAGTATATTTCTAATTTTTTGACGATCAGATGAATTAAAAATTTTTCGTGAAATTCCACCTCCTTTTGGTGTATTTGGCATAAGAACCATATATTTTCCTGCTAATGAAATAAATGTTGTAAGCGCAGCTCCTTTTTGACCTCTTTCTTCTTTGATGACTTGTATTAAAACTACTTGGCCGGGTTTAATTACTTCTTGAATTTTATATCTCTTAATACCAAAAGAGGACTTCACTTTTTCTCTGTATTCTTGTTTTTTACTTACCTTTTCAAGTTGATTTTCATTATTTTCAGATTTTTCTTCTTTATTTTCAGCAGAGTTTTCATTTCCAATAGTGTTTTCAGTTTGCAAATTATCTTGAGTTAAATCAATCGTTTTATCTTTTAAATCTTCTCTAATTTTTTCTTCAGCTATTCGAATCTTCTCTTTATCTTCAGATGGCAATTGATAATAATCTGACTGAATATCATTAAATGCTAAAAAACCATGTCTTTCTCTTCCAAAATTAACAAACGCTGCTTGAAGAGATGGTTCGACTCTACTTATTGTTGCTAGATAAATATTATTCTTAAAATTTAAATTATTTTTATCCTCAAATTCATATTCTTCAATAGAATTTTCTGATTTAAGCACAATACGAGTTTCATTTGGATGCGATGCATCGATGTATAAATTTTTTTCCATTTTCTTAGAATTCCTTTAAAATTTTTATAAATTGAGTTTATTAAGAATGTCATAGATGTTATTTTATACAATTTTATGTATAAATAAACGATTTAAATTGAAACATGCCTCAAGATAGTCAAAATTTTTATTATAAACTAATCAGTAATGCTTAAATTTCTTAATTTTTCAGTTAAATTCACGATAATATTTATAGGGATAATTGTTTTTTTTATATTTTCAACCTTGTGGTATTTTTCAATAGGATTACCAGACTATAAAAAATTATCGGATTACCAACCGCCAATTTCAAGTAGAGTTTACTCTGAGGATAGAAAATTAATAGCTGAATACGCCTTAGAGAAAAGACTGTTTATACCTTACGAGTCTGTACCTGACAAAGTTGTTAACGCCTTTCTCTCTGCAGAGGATAAAAATTTTTTTAGTCACCCAGGAATAGATGCTAAAGGTATTTTAAGAGCGGTAATAAAGAATATAAAAAATATTTCACAAAACAAAAGATTAGAAGGTGCATCTACTATAACACAACAAGTTGCAAAAAATTTTTTACTAACTAATGAAGTATCAATGAAAAGAAAAATTAAAGAGGCAATTTTGGCTTTTCGTATCGAAAGAGCGTATACTAAAGAAAGAATTTTAGAGTTATATTTAAATCAAATTTACCTAGGACAAGGCACTTATGGAATAGCTGCAGCAAGTCTAGAATATTTTGATAAATCAATTAAAGAACTTAATTATTCTGAAGCTGCTTTATTAGCTGCATTACCAAAAGCTCCAAGTAAATATAATCCTTATAGATACCCAGAAGTAGCGAAGTATAGACGAAATTTAGTACTTAATAATTTAGAAGAAAACAACTTTATAACAAAAGAACAGCTAAAAAAATTGAAGGACTCAGAATTAAAATTAAAAAAAAGAATAATTGAAATTGTTAATGAGGCAAATTCGTATACTGAAGAAGTTAGACGAACAGTAAAAAATATCTATGGCTTTGAAAAACTTTACTCACAAGGTTTAAGCATTAGTACACCTCTTAAAATTGACTACCAAATACAAGCATTAAAATCTTTAAGAAAAGGTATAGAAGATTATGATCGAAGACGGGGATGGAGAGGTCCTTTAACTAATAAAATAAAAAATAAAAATTGGGAGCAGGTTATTGATAGATATAGGTTAGACCCAACGTTAAACTGGCATTTCGCGGAAATTATCTCATTAAACAATAATGAAATAGGATTCAAAACAATTGATAAAAAAACAAAAAATATCAAAGATTTGATTTCTGCGAAAAATTTAAAATGGACTATAAGAAATAAAAAGTTAATTACAGATGTTCATAAAATTGGTGATATTATTTTTGTAAAAAAAAATAATAATTCATGGCTTTTAAAACAATATCCAAAAGTAAATGGTGGAATTGTTATTCTAGATCCTTTTAAAGGAGATGTGCTTGCTTTAGTAGGTGGTTTCAACTTTAAAACTAGTGAGTTTAATCGTGTTACCCAAGCCAAAAGACAACCTGGATCGGCGTTCAAGCCAATAGTTTATGCTGCTGCACTTGAAAAAGATTTTGCTCCTAACAGTATAATACTCGATGCCCCTTTTGTAGAAAGTCAAGGCGTGGGCTTAAAAAATTGGAAACCAGAAAATTATGGAAAAAAATTTTATGGTCCTTCAACTTTTAGAAAGGGAATAGAATACTCAAGAAATTTAATGACTGTACGAATAGCTAAAATTTTAGGATTAGATGAAATTTTAAATTTATCTAAAAAACTAAATATCTACGAGGAAATACCTGAACTATTATCAGTCTCTTTAGGTGCCGCTGAAACTACACTTATGAACCTTACTTCTGCTTATGCACCATTTGTAAATGGTGGAAAAAAAATTGAACCAAAATTAATTTCTCGAATACAAGACAGGCGAGGAAAAACAATTTATCAAGAAAAAAGTAGAAAATGTATAGGTTGTGATAAATTTATTGATAAAGATATTGAACTTCCACAAATTGAGAGTACAAATGAAAAAGTAATTAGCGAAGAAACTGCTTATCAGATGACCTCAATTTTACAAGGTGCAGTGCAAAGAGGGACAGCAAAAAAATTAAAATCTTTAAAAGTACCTTTGGCAGGTAAAACAGGCACAACTAATGATAATTATGATGCCTGGTTTATTGGTTTTTCATCTAACCTAGTAATCGGAGTATACATAGGTTTCGATAACCCAAGAACATTAGGTAAATTTGAAACAGGGTCAAAAGCTGCTTTACCTATTTTTAAAGATTTTGTTGAGAAAGCCCTATTCAAAGAAGACTTTGAAGAATTTCAAATTCCAGAAAATATATATTTAACCTCATTAAATTATGACACTGGAATTAAAGCACCGCCAGGTGAAAAAAATTCAATCATAGAAGCTTTAAAGCTTAAAGATATTAACAATATAGATAATAATAACTTAATCTCAACTAATGGTCGTGATAAAACAGTTATATTTAGGCAATTTTATTAATGGAAAATTTTGAAAATATATTAGCGATTACTGAAAAATCTCTTAAAAATATTAGGGGGTATCTTTGATAAAGAAAATGTTGAAAACAAAATCAAAGAACTAGAAAAAATTTCTTTAAAAGAAAATTTTTGGAAAGATAAAAAATTAGTTAAAAAAACTGTCAAACAAAAAAAAATTTTTGAAGATATCTTGGTTTCTTATAAAAAATCTCTTGATGATTTAAATAATCTTAAAGACCTATTTTTACTAGCATCACAAGAAAAAGATGATGATACAATTCAAGACTGTAATAAAAAGATAAAACAAATTTTATCTGAGATAAAAAAAAGTGAAATAAATTGTTTTTTATCTGGAGAAAATGATGATTACAATATTTACTTAGAAATCCATGCAGGTGCGGGCGGTACCGAAAGTCAAGATTGGGCAGATATGTTGCGAAGAATGTACATGAGATGGTTCGATAAAAAGAACTATAAATATGAAATCATAAGCGAACATAAAGGAGAAGAGGCAGGTATAAAATCTTCAACTATTAAAGTTGAGGGAAATTATTTGTACGGACTTATGAAATTAGAGTCAGGAGTACATAGATTAGTGCGTATTTCACCATTCGATAGTGGTGCAAGAAGACATACAAGTTTTGCTAGTGTTTGGGTCTATCCAGCGGTAGATGATGATATCAATATCATTATAGAGGATAAAGATTTAAGAATTGATACATACAGATCTAGTGGTGCTGGAGGTCAACATGTTAATACTACTGACAGCGCAGTAAGAATTACCCATTTGCCAACTAAAATTGTTGTTCAATGTCAAAACGAAAGATCGCAACATAAAAATAAAGAAACATGTTTTAAAATGTTAAAAGCAAGGTTGTATGAACATGAAATTCAAAAGAAGGAAGAAGAAAATCAAAAAGAGTTAACCACCAAAACTGACATTGGCTGGGGACATCAGATTAGATCATACGTATTACAACCATATCAACTTGTTAAAGATCTTAGAAATAAAGTTGAAAACACAAACCCGGCAAGCGTCCTAGATGGAAATATAGATCAATTTATTGAAGAGGGAATTAAAAATAAAAAATGAAAAAAATAGTTTCTTATTCATTTTTATTATTATTAATCTCATTAATAACAGTAGTAATCTTATTATCTACAATTGGAATTGAAACAAAAAAATTTAACAACTTAATTTCAGAAAAAGCATCTCAAACAAAAAATATTAACTTAGAATTAGATACAATTAAATTTAAATTAAATCCAAAAGAGCTTAGTTTATATCTAGAGACACAAAATCCAAAAATTATTTATAGATCTGTATCAGTGCCAGTAAAAAAAATTAAAGTATATTTCGATTTTTTGTCTTTTTTAAAATCAAATCCAAAAATTAAAAAAACAAGTCTATTTTTAGAAGAATTGGATGTGACCCAAATCAATAGATTATCTATGATTATTAAGCCTTCAAACTTTAAAAGTTTATTGAACAATAAAATTAAAGAAGGAAAACTAATTTCAGAAATTGAAATATTTTTAACTGAAGAGGGTGAATTAGAAAATTTTATTGCAAGAGGCTCTGTCAAAGGTTTAAAAATTGAATTACTAAATGATTTAATATTTGAAAAAGTGAATTTGGGATTTTTTGCTGATAAAAATGACATATTAATGAAGAATATTTTAGGAGATCTTGGAGGTATAAAAATATCTGAGGGTGATATTAAATTAAATTTAGAAAACGGAATAGAACTTAATTCAAACTTTAATTCAATATTAAACTTCAAAGAAGAATTCTATAATAAAAACTTCAGTCTTTTAAAAAAATATAAAAATTTAGAAAATATAAAGTATTTAAAAGCTAATTTAAATAATAGTTTATCAATTAGTTTAGACTCCACTTATAAACTAATAAATTACAATTATGGAATTTCTGGAAAACTTGAAGAAGCAAAATTAGAGTTAAAAAAACCTTTTAAAACAATTTTTCTGAAAAATGAGATCAAAGAAATTTATTTAACAAATTCAAATGTTAAAAGCACTTTCAAGCCAAAAAGTATAAATATAAATGGTAATGGAAAATACTCTTTTAATAATTTAGATTTCTTTAAAATTAACGTTGATAATAATTTAAGTAAAGATTTTTTAAATGTAATTTTAAACTTTGATTTTGATGAAGGCCTTAAATTAGATTTCATTAATTATAAAAAAAAACAAAAATCAATTGGTAATATTTTTTTAGACTTAAAAAAAAAACAAGATGTTATTGAGGTTAAACAACTTAATTTTAAAGAGGAAAAAAACTCTATTGAGTTAAATAATATTTTTATAAAAAAGAATAAGCTTATATCTTTTAAAAGAGTTGAAGTGAATACACCAAATAACAACTTCGTGATCAAAAATGATAAGCAAATTAATATAAAAGGTGCTAAATTTGATGCTAGAAATTTACCGAAATTTTTGAATAGCAATAGCTCTGAAAATTTTATTGAAAAAATAAGTAAAGAAATTGTAATTGATTTTAAGAATATTGAAGTACCAATGTCTGAAAACCTTCAAAATTTTAAATTGATTGGAGAAATTAAGGAGGGAAAATTTATAAAGATCTCATCCAAAGGTGATTATGGGGGTAATAATTTTTTAGATATTTCTATGAAAAAAGATAAAAATACTAAAAAAAAGTATTTGGAAATTTACTCAGATTTAACAAGACCGTTACTAACAGAATACAATTTTTTTAATGGGTTGTCAGGAGGCAAGTTACTCTTTACATCAATAATTGATGAGTCAAAATCAAATTCAAAACTTAAAATTGAAAATTTTAAAGTAGTTAATGCACCTGGAGTTATTAAATTATTATCATTAGCTGATTTAGGAGGATTAGCAGATTTAGCAGAGGGAGAAGGTTTATCTTTTGATGTATTAGAAATTGAGATGGAAAAAAATAAAGATTTTTTAAAACTAAATGAAATCCTTGCCTTGGGACCAAGTATGTCTGTCTTAATGAACGGCTATCAAGACGAAAATGGACTAACAAGTTTAAAAGGTACTTTGGTTCCAGCAAAAACATTAAATAAAATTATCTCAAAAATACCCGTGATTGGTAATATTGTTATTCCAAAGGAGGTTGGAGAGGGATTATTCGGCATTAGTTTTAAAATGAAGGGTCCGAAAGGTAATATTAAAACTACAATAAATCCCATAAGAACTTTAACTCCAAGATTTATTCAAAAAATTATAGATAGGAACAAGTCTACTGAATAATCTTTATTATGAAGTGTTTTTTCTTACCATAAGAAAGTTTTAATTTCCTTTTTTTAAAATCTTCTTTTTTAAGAATTTTTTTTTCATCCTCAATAACTATATCATCAATTTTAAAACCTTTATTGGCTATTACTCTTCTTGCTTCGCTTTTAGATGGTACAATCTTATTCTCTGCTATTAAGTCTAAAATATTAATTCCTTTTTTTAAAATATTTGATCTTATTTTTATTTCAGGTAAACCTAAACCAAAACCACCTCCTATAAATATATCTTTAGCAGTTTGTTCAGCTTTTTTTGACTCTGTTTCCCCGTGAAGTACCTTAGTAGCTTCATTGGCTAATAAAATTTTAAGATTATTAATATTTTGTTCTTTTTGAAAAATATCTTTTAATTCTTGGGTGCTTATTTCAGTAAAATAATTCAAAAATTTTTTTACATCTCTGTCATCTGTATTTCTCCAAAATTGCCAATAATCGTATGGTTTTAGTAAATCTTTATTAAGCCAGATCGCACCTTTTTCTGTTTTTCCCATCTTTGCTCCAGAAGCAAGAGTTATAAGTGGAGACGTCAATCCATATGCCTCTTTACCTAACTTTCTTCTGATAAGATCTATTCCATTTACAATATTCCCCCACTGGTCTGAACCACCAATTTGTAAAATACAATTATTATTTTTATATAGTTGATAAAAATCGAAGGCTTGTAATATCATATAATTAAATTCCATATAACTTAGTGATTGCTCTCTTTCTAATCTTAATTTAACACTATCAAAAGTAAGCATTTTATTAATCGTAAAATTACTTCCAATCTCTCGAAGAAATTTAATATAATTTAATTCATTCAACCATTTTGCGTTATCAACGTATACTGGAGCAATTTTTTTGTTAGATGTATTTAAAATTTTACTAAAAACTTTTTTAATACTTTGTATATTTTTTTTAATTTGATTTTCCTCTAAAATTTTGCGTGTTGTGTCCTTACCAGATGGATCTCCAATTAATGTTGTCCCTCCACCTAATAGGACTATTGGCCGATGACCGTGTTTTTGTAGTAGTTTTAAGATCATGATTTGCAACAAACTGCCTACATGTAAGCTACTGGCAGTACAATCGAAACCTATATAAGCAGATATTGATTTTTTACTGCAAATTTCACTGAGTTTATCTAAATCCGTACATTGGCTTAAATATCCCCTTTCTTGCATTTCTTGTAAAAACATATTTTTCATAGTGCTATTTACTAAAGCAACTATTATACAAAAATTGTTATAAATAAATAAAAATATGCAAAAAAATTGGAACTCTTTAGGACTAATGAGCGGTACTTCTGGGGACGGTGTTGATGCATCCATCATTAGGACCGATGGAATTAGTCATTACGACTCAGTCCAAGATAAATATTTTGAATATGACTCAGATATTTATAAAGATATTCACAAATTAAAAGAAAAAATTCATAAAAAAGAACATCTTAAATTATATACAAAGGAAATAAAAAATTTAGAGCGAAAGATAACAATTTTTCACGCTCAAATAATAAAAGAGCTTCGTATTAGTTCCGATACTATTATAGGTTTTCATGGACAAACAATTTATCACAATCCAAAAGAAAAAAAATCTATACAATTAGGTAACGGAAAATTATTAAGTCAGCTTTCAAGTAAGAAAGTGGTTTTTGATTTCAGAAAAAATGATATAGTTAACGAAGGGCAGGGTGCGCCTTTAACTCCAATTTTTCACCACTTACTAACTGTACAAAATAAATTTAAATTACCAATTTGTTTTTTTAATATAGGAGGAATTTCTAACATAACTATTGTTAAAGATAAAAATGATATTTCTAAATTAGTTAGCAAAGATATCGGCCCTGGAAATTGTTTAATAGATGCTTGGGTTAGAAAAAATTCAAATAAAAAGTTTGACCAAGATGGTCTGATTGCATCGAGAGGGAATAGAAATGAAATAATTTTTGAACAAGCCCAAGAATTGTACATTAATAGAAATAACAAAAAGAAATTGTCATTTGATACTAACGATTTCGATATATCTTTTATAAGAGGCTTAAATTTTGAGGATGGAGTTACAACTCTCACAGACTTTACTGCAAGTATCTTAAGTGAAGAATTGTCTTTAATCTTAAATTCTTCAAACAATAAGATTCATGATATTTTATTATGTGGGGGAGGTAGAAAAAATAAAGAATTAATTAAAAAGATTAAACAAAATTTACCATTGGATTTTAATTTTAAATTAATTGATGATTATAAAATTGATGGAGACTTTATAGAGTCCCAAGCATTTGCATTTCTTGCTATTAGATCAATTTTAAGACTGCCAATTTCTTTTCCAAGCACCACAGGTTGTATAAAACCTTGTATTGGAGGAGAATTAGTTGAAAATTAAATAAGAGCTGTTTTTTCTTTTAAGTACTTTTGAATTTCAGCTGTAAGTTCTTTTTCTTTGTTCTTAAAAAAATGATTAGAATTTTTTATTTTAGAAAAAATTACTTCTACTCCCTTTTGACTTTTAATCCTATTATCTAACTCGTTTATGCTTTCTTTGGTTACTAGCTCATCATTTTCACTATAAATCACTTGACCAGAAGTTGGGCACGGAGCTAAAAAGGAAAAATCGTAAACATTTGGTTGAGGAGAGATAGCAATAAAATTATTTACTTCTGGTCTTCTCATGATTAGCTGCATACAAATCAAAGAACCAAAAGAAAACCCAGAGACCCAACATTGACTGTAATCTAAATTTTGTCTCTCTATCCAATCTAAAGCTGCTGCAGCATCTGATAGTTCACCCTGACCATTATCAAATACACCATCGCTTTTACCAACTCCCCTAAAATTAACTTTGATAACAGAAAAACCATTTTCTAAAAAAATATTATACATAAGTTGAACAATTCTATTATTCATTGTGCCACCATATTGGGGATGAGGATGTAACACTATTGCAACTGGAGAACCAAATTTTGGATTTTTGTAGTATTTGGCCTCAAGTCTACCTGCGGGCCCAGGAATAAAAATTTCTAAACTTTTTGGTTTCATAATTGATAATGATTATTATTTTTAAAAAAAAGTAATGTTTTATAGCATGTTTTTATGCGTCAAATAATTTATTTTAATTCTTACTAAATTTGTAGGAATTATGAAAAATATATTGTAATACAACACTAATTTATGAAGCTTACCACAAAAGGAAGATATGCTGTGATGGCAATGGCCGATCTTGCATTATTTAAAGATAAGGGACCTATCAGCTTGACTGATATAGCTCTAAGGCAAAACATCTCATTAGCATATTTGGAACAAATTTTTATTAAGTTAAAAAATAAAAATTTAGTTAAAAGTATAAGAGGAGCTAAAGGTGGATATGTTCTTGAGACAACCCCAGAAAATATTAAAATCTCCAATATAATTACAGCAGTAGATGAGGAAGTCAAAATGCTAAATTGTAAAAAAGATTCAAAAAAAGGGTGCACGAATAAATCTACCAAATGTATTACCCACAATTTATGGGACCAACTCGATCAACATATCAATAATTTTTTTGAAAAAGTAAAGCTACAGGATTTGGTAAAAAAAAATAAATTTTAATATATGAAAACAGAGGACTTAAAAAAAAATCAAGATTATAAGTACGGATTTACAACGGATGTTGAAAACATTAGAGCGCCTAAAGGCCTTAATGAGGAAACTATTAAGTTTATTTCTAATATTAAAAAAGAGCCAAAATGGATGTTAGATTGGAGGCTCAAAGCTTACAACAGATTAAAAGTTTTAAAAGAGCCTAACTGGCAAAAACCTAAATATCCTAAAATAAATTACCAGGATTTATATTATTATTCAGCGCCGAAAAGTGCTGCAGAAAAACCAAAAAATCTTAATGAAATAGATCCTAAGATTCTTGAAACCTATAAAAAACTTGGGATACCTTTAGATGAACAAAAAAGACTTAATGGAATCGCCGTTGATGCAGTTTTTGACTCAGTTTCTGTAGCTACTACTTTTAAGGACGAGTTAACTAAAAAGGGAATAATATTTTGCTCAATATCCGAAGCTATACAAAAACATCCTGATCTTGTAAAGAAATACCTCGGCTCAGTTATACCAATCAGTGATCATTATTTTGCGACTTTAAATTCAGCTGTATTTACAGATGGCTCGTTTGTATATATTCCTCCTAACACCAAGTGTCCGATGGAGCTTTCTACATATTTTAGAATTAATGCATCAGAGACTGGACAGTTCGAGAGAACATTAATTATTGCAGATAAAGGCAGCTATGTTAGTTATCTAGAAGGTTGTACAGCCCCCATGAGAGACGAGAACCAACTTCATGCCGCTAATGTTGAGTTGATAGCATTGGATGATGCTGAAATAAAATATTCCACGGTTCAAAATTGGTATCCAGGTGATGAAAAAGGCGTAGGTGGAATTTACAACTTTGTAACTAAAAGGGGTGCATGTAGAGGAAAAAATTCTAAAATTTCTTGGACTCAAGTTGAAACTGGCTCAGCAATTACTTGGAAGTATCCTAGTTGTATTTTACAAGGGGATAATTCAGTTGGTGAGTTTTATTCAATAGCAATAACAAACAACTTTCAAAAAGCTGATACCGGGACAAAAATGATACATTTAGGAAAAAATACAAAGAGCAAAATCATTTCTAAGGGGATTTCAGCAGGTAATGCAGATAATATGTATAGAGGTCTCGTTGATATTAAAAATAAAGCAATAAATTCAAGAAATTACACTCAATGTGACTCACTTCTTATGGGAAATAAGTGCGGCGCACATACTATTCCTTATATTAAGAATAATAATGCCACTTCAACAATTGAGCATGAGGCAACTACAACAAAAATAAATGAAGAACAACTTTATTATTGCAATCAAAGAGGCTTAGATCAAGAAGAAGCTGTTAGTTTAATAGTAAACGGATTTTGTAAAGAAGTATTACAGCAATTGCCTATGGAATTTGCGGTTGAAGCCCAAAAACTTGTATCAATAAGTTTAGAAGGAAGTGTTGGATAATGTTAAACATAAAAAATTTAGAGGCTACAATAGATAACAAACATATATTAAAGGGTTTAAACTTGGATATTAAACCTGGCGAGGTTCATGCGATAATGGGCCCGAACGGTTCAGGAAAAAGCACCTTAGCAAACGTGCTGTCTGGTAAAAATGGTTATGAAATTAAAGGTGAAATAAGTTTTAATGGAGAAAGTTTAAGTGAGCTTTCAACTGAGGAAAGAGCGCAAAAAGGGATATTTTTAGCTTTTCAATATCCTTTAGAAATACCTGGAGTTAATACAAATATTTTTTTAAAGACATCTCTTAATTCTTTAAGAAAAGCTAAAGGTGAAAAGGAGATAGATACTTTAACTTTTTTAAAGTTAATAAAAGAGAGAGCTTCAGAACTTGGAATTGATGAGAAGTTTTTATCTCGCCAACTTAATGTCGGTTTTTCTGGGGGTGAAAAGAAAAAAAACGAAATTTTGCAAATGAAATTGCTCCAACCAAAATTATCGATTTTAGACGAAACTGACTCAGGACTAGATATTGATGCTTTAAGAATTGTTGCTGACGGAGTGAATTCTTATAAAAATAAAGAAAATTCTTTTTTAATAATTACTCACTATCAAAGACTTTTAGATTATATAAAACCAGATTTTGTTCATGTTTTATCTAATGGTAAAATTATCAAAACTGGTAACGCAGATTTAGGTGTTCAATTAGAAAAAACGGGTTATACAAATTTAATTTAAATGAAACAGTTTTATAATTTTGAAATAGATAAAATAAAAAATCTTTCCACAGAAGATAAAAATAAAAGAAAAAAAAACTTAGATCTTTTTAATAAAATTGGCTTTCCTAACAAAAAAGATGAGGATTGGAAATTTACTGATTTAAATTCAATTTTAAGTAAAAATTTTACTAATATCGTTAATAAAGAACTTTCAAATGTAGAAAAAAAATTAAATTTTATTGGCGAATTTGAACATAACTATATTT
>CEUF01018710.1_pt1 | contig 14964 bp, 12 predicted proteins | sample 531461 | NCBI WGS metagenome assembly CEUF01 (sample SAMEA2623350, study PRJEB7988) | marine metagenome | biome: marine biome (ENVO:00000447); feature: surface water layer (ENVO:00002042); material: "saline water (ENVO:00002010), including plankton (ENVO:xxxxxxxx)" | depth 5 m | reverse complement strand
TTGGTAATGTTACATGCTAAAGGACATGAACCACTTCATAAAGTTACTATAATACCACGAGGCAGAGCACTAGGAGTAACTATGTGGTTACCTGAAAGAGATAAACTTGCTCATACATTTAATGAACTGAATGCACAATTGTCTTCTCTTTTTGGAGGAAGAATTGCGGAAGAAATTATATATGGAAAAGATAATATTACTACAGGTGCAGGAAATGATATTCAGCAAGCCACTAATTTGGCTAGAAGAATGGTAAAAGAATTTGGGTTTTCAGATAAATTAGGCCCTCTTAGATACGAAAGTAACCAAGAGGAAGTTTTTTTAGGTCATTCTGTTTCTCAACAAACTAATATATCTGATGAAACAGCAAAACTTATTGATATTGAGATAAAAAGATTAGTTGTTAATGGAGAAACTAATGCTAGAAAAATTATATCTTCAAATATAAAAGATCTGCATATAATTGCTAAGGGATTACTTGAATATGAAACTCTTACTTCTTCGGATATAGACCTTTTGTTAAAAGGAAAGAAACCTAGCAGACCAAATGAAGATGATGCTAAGGATAACTTAAAAGAAAAAAATAATAAAAATAAAAGTAATATAAAAGATGTTAAAAAACCAATTGGATCTGTTCCTGTAACAGTAAAAAACATATCATAAATTTCAAAATATGATCAATAACTACTTTTTATTGCCTAGCGATATTAAAGTAGCTGATAAAAAAAAAATAGGAAGTAATAAAGTTAGGCTCAGATATAACAATGAACTTAACTTTAGCCTAGTTGATTTATGTGTTTTGGACTCAAAAAAAAAAATTAAATCTTTAGAAATAGTTGATCTAAATAATAATAAATTATTAAAAGATTTAGAATTAAAATATTCTAAATTAAGTAAAAGGCTAAGTAAGATATATTATTCGAATAATTCCAAACCAAAATTATTTAAAGGAAATAATCCTAAAATAATGGGTATATTAAATGTTACAGAAGATAGCTTTTATGACGGAGGTAAATTCTACAACACAAAAAAAGCTATAAAACAAGCTTACAGATTAGTAGAAGAAGGTGCTGATATTATTGATGTTGGAGGAGAGTCAACCAGACCTGGAGCCTCAATTATTCCCCAAAAACAAGAAGTTTGTAGAATACTACCAGTAATAAAGGAACTTTGTAAAAACAATATAACAGTGTCATGTGATACAAGAAATTCTGTTACTATGAAGAAAGTTCTAGATGAAGGAGTTGAAATAATAAATGATGTATCAGGATTGAATTATGATAAAAATACTTTGGCTGTAATAAAAGAATATAACTGTTATTATGTTTTAATGCATTCTTTAGGAACACCTAGTACAATGCAAATCAACCCTAAATACGAAAATGTTATTAAAGATTTATACTCCTTTTTTTTAAAAAAAATTAGTTTAATTAAGGAAGAAAATTTAAATCTTTCTAAAATTATTATTGATCCTGGAATAGGCTTTGGTAAGAATGATTCTCATAATTTTCAAATTTTAAAATATTTTTCTATTTTTCTTGATTTAGGTTTACCTATTTTGATAGGGTTATCAAGAAAAAGTTTTATAGGAAGGTTTATTAAAAATGAATACGCAGATAGACTTCCTTGTTCACTTGCTTTGGCTGTAGATGCTTTTTTAAAAGGGGCAAGCTTTATAAGAGTTCATGATGTAAAAGGAACTAAAGATGCAATTGATATATTTAAAGAGGCTAACTATTGAAAGTAAAATATAATATATTTAAAAAATATTTTGGTACAGATGGGATTAGGGGTAGAGCTAACTCTTCAAAAATGAATGCAAACCTAGCACTGAAAATAGGAATGGCTTCAGCTAAGCTTTTTAAAAGAGGAAAACATAAACACTTTGTACTAATAGGCAAAGATACTAGACTTTCAAATTATACTATAGAACCTGCTTTAACTTCGGGTTTTTTAAGTATGGGAATGAATGTCTACCTGACTGGGCCTCTCCCCACTCCTGGTGTGGCATCCTTAGTTACCTCAATGCGCTGTGATGTAGGAGTAATGATATCTGCTTCACATAATGAGTATATTGATAATGGCATTAAAATATTTTGTCCAGACGGTACAAAATTATCAGATGAACAAGAAATAGAACTAGAAAAATTAATAGATAATAGTAATTTACCCTTAGTAAAATCTGAAAATATGGGAAGAGCAAAAAGAATTGATGATGCCGGAGGTAGATACATAGAATATTTAAAATCAAAAATGCCCTCCTCGCTTAGACTTGATGGATTAAAAATAGTGATTGATTGTGCAAATGGAGCAGCATACAAGGTAGGTCCTACTATCTTGTGGGAACTAGGTGCAGAAGTAATTTCATTAAATGTTAATCCAGATGGAACAAATGTTAATAAAAATAGTGGCTCTACAAATCCTAAAAACCTTATATCTACTGTTAAGAAAACTAAAGCAGATTTAGGAATAGCACTAGACGGAGATGCCGATAGATGTGTTTTAGTTGATGATAAAGGACGAATTGTTAATGGTGATTTAATTTTAGGAATAATTGCAACTAAGTGGAAAAATAAAAATATTTTAAAAAATAATACAGTGGTTGGTACTAGTATGACAAATTCTGGATTGGCAAAATATTTCGAAAAAAAAAATATTAACTTTGTTAGGTCAGAAGTTGGTGATAGAAATATAATTAATGAAATGAAAAAAAATAATTTTGTTCTTGGAGGTGAGCCCTCAGGACATATAATACTTAACAATATGTCTTCTTCAGGAGATGGTTTATTGGCATCTTTAGAAGTTTTATATACCTTAAAAGAAAGCAAAAAAAAGTTATCTTCTTTTTCAAATCTTTTCAAACCCTTTCCTCAAATAGTAGAAAGTTTTGCAATAAGAAAAAATAACACGGCTGAAAAAATTCTTAAAAAACTTCAACCTGAAATATTAAAATTAAATAAATCCTTTAAATCAGATAGTAGATTAATTTTAAGAAAATCAGGTACAGAAAATAAAATAAGAGTAATGATAGAAGCTAAAAATAAAGACTTTGCGAAGAACATTATGCTTAAAATCAAAAAAGTTTTGAAAGACTTAAATAAATGATTAATCCTTCATGTTTAGTTATTGCAGGTTCAGACTCAGGAGCAGGCGCAGGCCTTCAGGCAGACCTAAAAACCTTTTCTGCCCATAATATTTATGCATCTACAGTTATTACAGCGATAACTGCTCAGAATACTATAGGTGTAGATAAGGTTATGAACGTTCCTTCGTTTATGATTGAGTCTCAAATAAAGACTATTGCTAAGGACCTTAAAATTTCAATAATAAAAATCGGAATGCTATCTAACAGTGATATCATTGATGTAGTAAGTTATTGTTTAAAAAAATATTTATCTGAAATTCCTATTATTCTTGATCCAGTAATGGTGGCAAAAGGTGGGCATAGTCTGTTAAACAATGATTCTATAGAAAGCCTAAAAAGAGAATTATTTCCTAAAAGCTTTCTAATTACTCCTAACCTTCCTGAAGCAGAAAAGATTCTCAAAACGAAGATTAAAAATAATAAAGATATGGAAAATAACATTGAAATGTTTAGAGACATAGAAGTAGAGAATGTTCTTGTAAAAGGTGGGCATTTGAATGGGAATAAAGTAATTGATTTATTGCTAAATAATGGAAAAGTTTATAAGTTTATTTCTGATAAAATAAAAACAACAAATACTCATGGTACAGGATGTACTCTTGCCTCAGCAATAGCTTGTAATATTTTTAAAGGCTTTAATCTAAATGATAGCATTAACAATGCTAGAAACTATGTAATTAATTGTATCAAAAATCCTTTTATTATAGGTAATGGTCATAATCCATTGAATCATTTTTATAATTTATTTAACTAATTATTTGACCGATTAATTTAACAAAGTTATTCTATTATTTATTTATCATAAAATTTAAATCATGAATGCTAAACCCAGTTTAAAACCTAATAATCCGTTATTTTCATCTGGTCCATGTCCCAAGCGTCCTGGTTGGAATTTAGCAGTTTTATCTAATGCCATCTTGGGTAGATCTCATAGGTCAAAAAAAGCCTTAGATAGAATTAATAAAGTTATATCACTTATTAAGGAAACTTTAAATATTCCGTCTAATTATCACGTTGGTATAGTTCCAGCATCTGATACTGGTGCTATAGAAATGCTGCTTTGGAATTTACTAGGTAAAAAACCTGTTGATGTACTTGCTTGGGAAAGTTTTGGAAATGATTGGGTTAAAGATATAGTTAACCAGTTAATAGTACCAAATACCAGAGTTTTAAAGGCAGACTATGGAGAAATTGTAGATTTAAGTCAAGTAAACTTTAATAATGATGTTGTTTTTACTTGGAATGGTACTACTTCTGGTGTTTGTGTTCCTGATGCTGATTGGATTGAAGATGATAGAGAAGGTCTTACTATATGTGATGCCACATCTGCGGTATTTTCTATGAATTTACCTTGGCATAAATTAGATGCTACTACTTTTTCTTGGCAAAAAGTTTTAGGAGGTGAAGCTCAACATGGAGTAATAGTTTTAAGCCCTAAAGTAGTTTATAGATTAGAGTCTTTTAAAGCAGAAAGGCCTATTCCTAAAATATTTCAATTAATGAATAAGTCATCATTAAATAAAAAACTATTTTTAGGAAGTACAATTAATACACCATCTATGTTATGTATTGAAGATGTTCTAGACTCATTAACATGGGTAAAAAAAATAGGTGGATTAAAAAAGACTATTGAACTTAGCAATAAAAATCTTTCTGTGGTAGAAAAAAAAATTAAAGAATCTTCTTGGTTAGATTTTTTAGCCAAAGATAAAAAAGTTAGATCATGTACTTCAATATGTCTAAAAATAAAGACATCTGTTCTAGAAACCAATGACCAAGAAATTTTAAAAAATAATTTATCAGCACTATTAGACTATCTGGAAGAGAATAATATAGCACATGACATTGGTGCTTACAGAGATGCGCCAAGAGGAATCAGAATTTGGGGTGGTGCTACAGTAAATTATAAGGATATTGATATTCTGTTAGATTGGTTGGAATGGGGTTATCATGAATATATTAAAAAAGAGAACTAAAAATGAGTAAAATATTAATAGCGGACAAACTAAGTGTAGAAGCAGAAAAAATATTTCTTGCTAACAACATAACTTGTGATGTTAAAACAGGATTAACTGAAAGTGAAATTATTGACATAGTCGATGACTATGAAGGAATAATTGTAAGATCAGCTACTAAAATAACAAAAAATATTATAAATGCTGGAAAAAGCCTAAGGGTGCTTGGAAGAGCAGGAATTGGAGTAGATAATATAGATATAAGTTCAGCAACCGATAAAGGTATAGTAGTAATGAATACACCATATGGTAATTCGATTACAACAGCCGAACACACAATAAGCTTAATGATGTCATTAGCTAGAAATATTTCTCAAGCTGACCAATCTACGAAATTAGGTAAATGGGAAAAATCAAAATTTATGGGAACTGAATTGTTTGGAAAAGTTTTAGGAATGATAGGATGTGGTAATATAGGCGCATTAGTTGCAGAGAGAAGTATAGGATTAAAAATGAAGGTAATAGTTTACGATCCTTTTGTTTCCAAAGAGCACCTACAAAAAATTGGAGCTAAAAAAGTAGAATTGAAAGAAATACTTAAATTAGCTGACTTTATAACTTTACATACACCTCTAACTAGTGAAACAAGGGGAATTTTAAATAAAAAAACAATGCTAGAGTGCAAAAAGGGTGTAAGAATTATTAATTGTGCAAGAGGAGGACTAGTTGTTGAAGAAGATCTAATAGAACTTTTAAATGAGTCTCATATCGCAGGTGCTGCATTAGATGTGTTTGATGAGGAGCCTCCTAAAAATAATAATTTATTTAAATCTGAAAATTTAATATTAACCCCTCATTTAGGTGCGTCGACAAAAGAGGCTCAAGAAAATGTTGCCATACAAATTGCTCAACAAATATCTGACTTTTTACTTAATGATGTAATAGTTAATTCTATAAACGTATCTCCTATTAGCATCGAAGAAGCTCCAGTTTTAAAACCTTATTTAGGTTTATGTCAGAATTTAGGTAAGTTTGGGGGGCAAATTATTGAAAGTAATATAAAGAAAATAAATATTACATTTAAAGGCGCAGTTTCAAAAATTAATACAAAACCATTAATATCTACATTAATAGCTAGTATATTATCAATTAAAATGGAAAGTATAAATCTAATAAATGCAAAAGTTGTAGCTAAGCAAAAAAATATTGAAGTAATAACCTCTTTTCAAGAACAAACTGAAAGTCATGATGCTGAAATATCAATAAAACTTATTACAGAAAAAGAAAAATTTAATTTCTCTGGAGCTATATTTGCAGGAAGTTCTAGAATTATTTCTATAAATGGAATGCGAATAGAAGCAGAAATATCAAAGAATATGCTATACACATCTAATAACGACAAACCTGGCTTCATTGGTTCATTAGGAACAGAGCTAGGAAATGCTAAAGTCAATATAGCTACTTTTAATTTGGGAAGAACAGGAGCAGGTGAAGCTGTTTCTCTTATAGAAATAGATGGAAAAATTGGTCCTGAGTTAATAAAAAAGTTAGAAAATATATCTAATGTGAAGCGTATAAAAAAATTATCCTTTTAAACTTAATGAATAAAAATAACAATAGTGATTTACTTCCTGAGGGCTTTAAAGTCCTCCTACCATATGATGCAGAAAAGGAAGAGTTTTTATCCAGAAAAATTTTAGATATGCTTAACAAAAATGGCTATCTACTTGTTAAAACTCCGCTTCTAGAGTATGAAGATACAAAAATTAATTCTAATGACTTTCAGCTTCAGAATAACAAACATGAACCTTTTATTTTAATGGAACCTTCCACAAAAAGAATTTTGGTTATAAGACCGGATATCACTCCACAAATTGCTAAACTAGCTTCGACTAAACTAAATCGTGTTAAAAGACCTATAAGATTAATGTATTCGGGTGAAGTGTTGAGAAATACAAAAAATTTCTATCAATCAGATAGACAGTATCAACAAATTGGAGCCGAACTAATTGGAGCTCCGTATAATAAAGGATTATTAGAAATTATAAAATTAACTAAGAAGATAATTAATAATTTAAAAATTAAGAATACTATAATAGATTTTTCAGCTCCTTCTTTAATGAGATATTTGAAAACTCTCATAGATTTCAAAACGAGTGAAGGTATAGTAATCAACGATGCAATACAAAACAAAGATAGTAGTTTAATAAAAATAAAAAAATATGAATACTTAAAAAGAATAATAGAATGTTCAGGGTCTTTAAACAAAGCAAAAAGTAACTTTAAAAAATCAAAATTACCGTTAAAGGTAAAAAGTTTATTAGAATTTTTTTTTAATACATTAGATTATGTAAAAAAACATGAACCAGAAATATTATTGACTGTAGATATTTCAGAAGGAAATAGTTTTTTAAATTATCAAAATCTAGGTTTTAAAGTTTATAATAAAGATGACTCCAATGTCATTGCTGTAGGAGGAGATTATTTATTAGACAATAATGAATTAGGTATAGGAATTACACTTATGACAAATAATATTTGTGACTCTTTTAAGTATAAAGAAAAGGAAAAAGTATATGTAGAATATAATGTAAAAGAGGGTTTATTAAAAAAGATTGAAAAAAGTAATAAGGTTTATATTAGAGAGTTGTTTCCAAACAAAAATTCTCTTACGGAGGCAAGGAGTCTAAAGTGCTCTTATATATTAAATAAAATGGGAAAATTAAAAAAAATAGGAAAAATAAATCAATGAGCAATGTGATTGTTATAGGTTCCCAATGGGGAGATGAAGGAAAAGGAAAAATTGTAGATTGGTTATCATACAATGCTGATGCCGTAGTTAGGTTTCAAGGTGGTCATAATGCTGGTCATACCTTAGTGGTTAATGGAATTACCTATAAATTAAGCTTATTACCTTCAGGGGTAGTTAGAGGAAAGAAATCTTTTATTGGAAATGGAGTAGTCTTAGATTTAGGAGCACTATGTAATGAAATTAAAAACCTAGAAGAAAAGAATATCAAAGTTACTAAAGACATTTTATCAATATCTCAAAGTGCTCCCTTAATTATGTCTTATCACCAAGAGTTAGATAAAGCTAGGGAGAGCAAACTTAGTGGAATAAAAATTGGTACAACTGGCAGAGGAATAGGCCCTGCATACGAGGATCACGTTGGCAGAAGGTCTTTAAGAGTTTGTGACTTATTTAATAAAAATAAGTTAAAAGATAAGATAGGTAATGCTCTATCACATCATAACCCTATAAGAAAAGGTTTAGGAATACCTGAACTTAAAATTGAATCTATAATTTCTGAAATTAGTGAATACTCTGATTTCATAAAGCCTTTTGTTAAGAATGTGTGGAACGAACTTTTAGAGTTACAATATAAAAATAAAAATATACTTTTTGAAGGAGCTCAAGGAACTTTATTAGATATAGATCATGGGACTTATCCTTTTGTTACCTCCTCAAATACAATTTCTGCACAAGCTTCCATAGGTACTGGACTTGGTTTAATTAAAAATTGCTTTACTTTGGGAATTACCAAATCATATTTAACCAGAGTTGGTGAAGGTCCTTTTCCAACAGAACAAACCAATGATATAGGAGAAAAGCTCGGTAATTTAGGAAATGAATTTGGAACGGTGACTGGAAGAAAGAGAAGGTGTGGCTGGTTGGATTTAGTGCTGCTAAAACAGTCAGTTATAATTTCTGGCCTTAAAGGTTTAGCATTAACAAAATTAGATGTTTTAGATAGTTTTGACATAATAAGGGTTTGTACTTCTTACAAATATAATAACAAAGCATACAACTACTTGCCTTTAGGTTTAGATGATTTAAATCAGCTATCTACAGAATATATTGAATTAAATGGTTGGAAAGAAAAAACAAAAAATAAAAGGAAGTTTTCTGAATTACCTCTTAATGCAAAAAAATATATATCTTTTATAGAAGAATTTATTGGAATTCCTGTTACTATGCTATCCACTAGCCCAGAAAGAGAAGATACAATTCTATTTCAAGATCCCTTTGAAAATTAATCATTCTTTGCTTCTAAGAATTTGATTTGACTTTTATCTTTCATTAAATGTTTAATATAATTTTGTACTTTCTCAAATGCCTTAACTTCAATCTGTCTTACTCTTTCCCTACTTATTTTAAAGTGTTTACTTAAATCATCCAATGTTGATTGAGGATCTTTTAATCTACGAGATTTAAATATATATTTTTCTCTTTCATTAAGAACAGTTAATGAATTCATAAGAATTGTTTTTCTAAATTTATATTCTTGATTTTCTTCCAATAATTCTTCCTGACTATTACCACTATCGACAAGCCAATCTTGCCACTCTAAATTACTATCTTTTTTTAGAGGTGCATTTAAAGAATGATCGTGTCCTGCCATTCGATTATTCATATCAACTACTTCTCTTTCTTCTACATCCAATCTTTGAGATATTTCTTTTACTTCATCAGGTTTGAGGTTTCCTTCATTTATTAATTTCAATTCATTTTTTATTTTTCGCAAATTAAAAAAAAGTTTTTTTTGTGCTGCAGTTGTTCCTATTTTTACTAGCGACCATGAATGAAGAATATACTCTTGAATAGCAGCCTTTATCCACCACATAGCATAAGTAGCTAATCTAAAACCTTTATCTGGATCAAATCTTTTCACAGCTTGCATTAGCCCAATATTACCTTCAGATATAAGGTCAGGTATTGGCAAACCATATCCTCTATATTGCATTGCTATTTTTGCTACTAATCTTAAATGAGAAGTTACTAGTTTATGAGCAGAATTAATATCTTTTTTTTCTTTCCATGATTTTGCTAAAGTATATTCTTCTTCTAATTTTAGCATAGGAAATTTTTTTATTTCTATTAAATATTTAGTTAAGCTACCTTGGGAAGATATACTAGGCAATGTAACATTTGACATACTTTAAATTAACAAAAATTTGATTAATTCTCAAATAAAACTTTTTCTAATTTTGAAAAATCTTTTGGCTTAGTTGCCTTGAATTTTAGCACTCTGTTATCAATTGGATGATTAAAAGTAATGTTCGTAGCATGCAATGCCTGTCGTCTAAAATTATTAATAAAGTTTACGACGTCTTTTTCAATATTTCTTGCCATATTTCTACCCTTGGCATAAACTTTGTCACCTATTAAAGGACATCCCTTAGAAAGCAGGTGGACTCTTATTTGATGAGTTCTTCCTGTAAGAATTTTGCATTCAATAAGTGAGAATTTATTATAGTATGTGTTAATAGTTTTATATATTGTAACTGCTTCTTTAGATTTTTTAGAAAAACTTATTTTTTTTTTTCCTAAATAACTTGCTATTGGTATGTTGATTTTTCCTGCAATAGGGTTTGGGGCTCCCCAGACTAATGCATGATAAATTTTTTCTACTTCTCTTAAAAGAAATTGTTTTTTTAATGAATTAAAAGCTTTATCAGTTTTAGTAAAAATTATTATACCTGAAGTTTCTCTGTCTAATCTATGGACCACACCAGGCCTATTGGTGTTTTCTCCTCTGCTTAAAGTAATATTATTTTCTTTTAATAAGTCAACTAAACTATATTCATTTACATATAAATCAGAATGAGTAATTATCCCTGAATCTTTATTTATTACTATTAACTCATTATCTTCAAAAATTATTTTTAATTTAAAATTTTTTTTTTTTAAACTCATTATCTTGTTAATATTTTTCTCTCAAATCAATTACTTTATAAATTTAATAAAAGTTTTTTTCTATATAATTTTACTATAGAATTAATTCGTAAAGTATAAAAGTAAAATGAACATAAAGTTTTTGAAATTTATAGTTATTTTTATGGGAATTCTTATTGTTATTGGAGTTCTAGTTTTAGGTATGTCTATCTATATAAAGTTTAAGAATATATCAAATATTAATAATAAAAATCATTTTATTATTAATATGCCAGACAATATGAATTTTTTAGGTCATGATATTTTTGAAGACAAAATTTATATATCCTATAAATCTTCTAATAAGATCATAATTAAAATTTATAGCCTGATAACTGGAAGAGCTATAAAAGAAATTGAAATATTGAAATAATAAATTGTTGTGATACCTTCACTGTAATATGATTAAATTATCAAAACTTTTTTTAATATTAGCTATATTTTCTTCCTTTTTTAATAATTATTCTTTTTCTCAAGAAAAAAAAAACAAATGTAGAATAAACTCTAATAAACAAATTCTTGATTTTATAAAAAAAGAATTAACTCCGTTTAAACAGGGAACAAATGATGAAGGGCCTAGACTTTCTAATGCGGATTTAAAGCAATTAGAAATAAAGCATTATTCAGAGCAATTAAAAGATTCAAGGGAAATGAGAATGGATATACTAAGTTTTTCTACTCTTAATCAAAATGATTTAGAAATTTTTAAAAAGTTTACATCCAAAATAAAGTTAGTTTTAAGTGATTGTTCGGAAGTAGTTTTTTTTGGAGATACCCTACTAGGTGCATATGAGTTACCTTATGAAGATATGCTTAAAGCATTTACTTTAGCATCTAAAAATAATAATGCTATTATTTTAAATTTTATAAAAAATCAGGTTACCCCTAAACCAATTAATTTATATGATGGTATCAATATCTTAATGAATGACTTTGCTACCCAGCAAAATGTTATAATGGAACTTCTATCAGAGGAGGTAAAAAATGTATTTTTTGGCGACAATACTACTGTTGCAACCACAGATATTGCCGAGGCAAGATTATTAAGTTTTTCTTTACTAGGTGGTAAAATTTTAGATGCTCAAAATAAACTATTGTTTTTTATTCTTCCAAAGACTTATAAAGAGGTAAAGTCTTCTATAGGAACCTTGGTATTAGATATAGATGGAAATTTATATGAGATACCTAATCTTAACTACCTACTTAGTGTAAACATATTAAGTGGCTTGGGTGTTAATACTAGAACGTTAACTATGTCTGAAATAGTAAGTAATTCAAGTTCCTGCAAAATTGACATAGCAGGAAATTGGATGCATAAAATAAATGGGATAGAAAAAAGAGGTTGCCCATTTAATTCGGTAGCAAAAAAAATGCTATTAGAGGCTAATCATAAAAACTCTAGAGATTATGATACATATAGAGCGGTTTTTGAAGAAATAGAAAATATTAATTTTAGTCCTAAAAAGGAAACGGACTCTGATAATTCTGAAATAGGTGGACCTGCTTTAGGAACTTCTCCAAATTAAATTTTAGATCTAGTTCTAACGTAATCAATAATTGCTTCAGATAGTGCTTTTAGAACTCTTGCTCTAGACTTTTTATTACTTAAATATTTAGCATCTTTTGGGTTAGATAGGAAACCTAATTCAACTAAAACAGATGGGATATCTGGAGACTTTAATACAGCAAAGCCAGCATGCCTATGAGGTCTTCTTAATGCCCTATATCCATTGTCTCTAATTTTGCTTACATATATTTCTGCAAATGATGCAGATGCATTTTTAGTATCTCTTCTTTGTAAATCTAATAATATTGAAAATACTTCATTATCTACTTTATTACTGTCAATACCAGCAATTAAATCAACTTTATTCTCTCTCTCTGCTAGCATTGCTGTTACTTTATCTGAAGCTTTGTCTGAAAGAGTATATATAGAGGTGCCTCTTGTTGATTTTTTTTTAACACTATCTACATGTATCGATATAAATAAGTCGCTATTATTTTTTTTTGCTATATTTCTTCTTTTTCTTAAAGAAATAAATTCATCCTTATTTCTAGTTAAATATACTTGATAACCTTTTTTATCTAATAATATTTTAAGTTCTTTTGCTGCTAATAAGGTAATATCTTTTTCTCTATAACTGTACTTAACTGCTCCCGGATCTAACCCCCCATGACCAGGATCAAGTGTTATGGTGAACGGTTTTTTTGGTTGTAAAGCCTTTTTTTTAGTTATTACTTTTTTTTGAAGTTGAAGATCAACAACTAATCTATAAAAATTTTTTTCATTTTTTTTAAGGTAAAAGTTTTTTTCAATAAAAGCCTTTCCTTTAAGATCAAAAACCAACCTTATAATACCTTTTCCATTATTATTAATCCTGACTTTTTCTATAAGTTTACTTTTTAAATCATAAGTCCCTTTATTTTCAGAAGCTTCAATATCAATTACTAACCTAGGTTTATTATCTAAAGTAAATATCGAATAAGCAGTTTTCTGGGAAAGATCAAGAACTATCCTTGTTGTAACCTTATCAATTTTATCCGAGGTTCTAATTCTCTTAATAATGTTCTGTTTGGAAAAACAATCATTAAGTATAATTAAGGTCAGAAAAAAAAGAAAGTATTTAGATATATATTTCATTAGAAATAAATATTAATATATATTATGTTTTGTAAATAGTTTTTATTTAGTATACTTAACATATAAAAAAAATAAGGAATATCTAAATTTCAAATTTAGATTATGCGTAGATTTATGAATTTATTACATTGGAGTTTTATAAAAAATGAAAAAAAGCATTTTAGTAGATGCTGCTCATTCGGAAGAAACAAGGGTTTTAGTCTTATCAGAAAATATTATAGAGGAATTAGATTTTGAAAGTACTACAAAGGCACAACATAAAGGAAATATTTATCTTGCCAAAGTTTCAAGAGTAGAACCCTCACTTAGAGCAGCATTCGTTGATTATGGAAATGATAGGCATGGATTTTTGCCATTCAGTGAAATACACCCTGATTATTTTCAAATACCTGTTTCAGATAAAGAAAGATTAATTGAAAGTACTTTAAACAAAAGTAACATGAAACAGGAAATAGGCATTGATTTAAACACAAAAAAAAAATTAAAATCATCTAAAAGTGAAAATGACGAGGAAGAAATTTCATTTAATGAACAGTTAAACCTCAAACAGGCAAGTATTAGAAGAAGTAAATTGTATTCTAAATATAAAATACAAGAAGTTATTAAAAGAAGACAAATTCTCCTAATACAGGTAACCAAAGAGGAAAGAGGAAATAAAGGAGCAGCACTTACTACCTTTTTATCATTAGCAGGAAGATATTGTGTTTTAATGCCAAACTCTGCTAATTCTGGGGGGATAAGTAAAAAAATACCTTTCAAAACTAGAAAAAAAATGAGAGATATTATTAATGCTATTAATATTCCTTTAGAAATGTCTATGATATTAAGAACTGCTGGCTCCCTTAAAACCAAGACGGAAATTAAGAGAGACTACGATAATTTAATAAAGTTATGGAACGAAATTAAAAATAAAACTATGAAATCAATTGCTCCTATTTTGGTGCATCAAGAAAACCATATTATAAAAAGGGTTATTAGAGATTATTTTTCTAATGAACTCTCTGAAATAGTAATAGAAGGAGACGAAGCTTTTAAATTAGGAAAGTCTTTTATGAAAACTCTAATGCCAAGTAAAGTCAAACTTATAAAAAAATTTAAAGAAAGTTTGCCTATATTTAATTTTTACGATGTAGAAAAACAAATTAATCATATTTTTCAACCTGAAGTTCAGCTTAAATCAGGAGGTTCCATAGTTATATCTCCAACTGAAGCATTAGTTTCAATAGATGTAAACTCTGGGAGATCAACGACTGAACGAGATATTGAACCTACAGCAGTTAAAACAAACCTAGAAGCAGCTAAAGAAATAGCAAGACAACTAAAACTTAGAGACCTTGGAGGTTTAATAGTTATAGATTTTATTGATATGAATATCAGAAAAAATAACTATTTGGTAGAAAATGTCCTTAAAAATTCAGTTAAATTTGACAGAGCAAAAATTCAAATAGGCCGTATATCGCCCTTTGGCCTTCTAGAAATGTCAAGACAAAGAATGAAACCAAGCCTA
>CEUF01124890.1_pt1 | contig 15032 bp, 16 predicted proteins | sample 531461 | NCBI WGS metagenome assembly CEUF01 (sample SAMEA2623350, study PRJEB7988) | marine metagenome | biome: marine biome (ENVO:00000447); feature: surface water layer (ENVO:00002042); material: "saline water (ENVO:00002010), including plankton (ENVO:xxxxxxxx)" | depth 5 m | reverse complement strand
TTTTAAAGTCTTTATAAATTTCAATAATTGTATATAAGTTTATATGGAAACAATTAAAGAAGCATTAACCTTTGATGATGTTTTGCTGCTACCTAAATATTCAAATATATTGCCGTCAAATACAAACATCTCTCTAAATCTTACAAGTAAAATTTCATTAAGAGTTCCATTTTTTACTTCTGCCATGGATACAGTCACAGAGTCTAAAATGGCAATTGCGATTGGTAAAGAAGGTGGAATGGGAGTCATCCATCGAAATCTTAAAACAAAAGATCAATCAAAAGAGGTAAAGAAAGTAAAAAATAAAAAGTTATTAGTCGGAGCTGCTATTGGTACTAATAATGAGGATTTAGATAGAGCTAGATCACTAATATCAAACGGTGTTGATTTAATTGTAATTGATACAGCTCATGGTCATAGTGAAAAAGTTCTAAGAATTTTAGGAAAAGTCAAGAAGTTCAGTAAAGATATACCAGTTTGCGTTGGAAATATTGCTACGGGAGAGGCTTCAAAAAAATTATATAATTCTGGTGCTGATATAATTAAAGTAGGAATAGGTCCAGGTTCTATTTGTACTACTAGAATGGTAGCGGGAATCGGAGTGCCCCAAATATCAGCAATCATGGAAGTAAAAAAAGCGCTTAATAAAAAAAAAGTTAAAATTATTTCGGATGGAGGAATTAAATTTTCAGGAGATATAGCTAAAGCTTTAGCGGCTGGTGCAGATGGGATTATGATGGGATCTATCTTTGCTGGAACAAATGAAAGTCCAGGAAAAAAATTTAAAATAAAAGGAAAAATTTATAAAGTTTATCGAGGTATGGGTTCAATAGGTGCGATGTCGGCTGGGTCAGCGAACAGATATTTTCAAAAAAATTTTAAAGATAAAACTAAATTTGTACCAGAAGGGGTAGAAGGAAGAGTTGAATTTAAAGGCAAAGTTTCTGATATTATATATCAATTGCAAGGTGGATTGAGATCTTCTATGGGGTATATTGGAGCTAAAAATTTAAAAGAAATATACAAAAAAGCAAAGTTCATTAAAATAACAAAAGCTGGATTTTATGAAAGCATGGTTCATAGTGTTGAAATGACACAAAAAACTATAAATTATAAATTATGATTATAAAATTTTTTAAATTTTTGTTTTTAATATTGATTTTTCCAAACATTTTGTTAGCAAAATCAGAATATTTTACTGAAGGAGTAAAATTATATAATAAAAAAAAATTTGAAGATGCAAAATTTAAATTTGAACAAGATATAGTTTTCAATCCTAAAAGTGAATTATCTTATTTATATTTATCAAAGATTTTTAATAAACAAAAAAAAAAAAATTTAGAAGAGCAAAACTTAAATACAGTCATGTTACTAAATCCTGAAAACGAAGAGGCAATTTATTATCTAGCAAAACTTAAATTAACTTCATCTGATTATAAGAAAAGCAAAGAATTAAATAAAAGGTTGAAATCTCTGTGCAGTAAATTTTGCAATCAGAGTGATAAGCTTAAAGTTGAAATTGAAAATTTATCTAAAAAATAAATGCAATTTCAAAAAATAAAAGAAAAAGTAGTTATTATTGACTTTGGCTCTCAAGTAACAAAACTGATAGCAAGAAGAGTAAGGGAACTTGGTGTTTATTCAGAGGTAGTGACCCCTAAAGAACTTAAAAAGTTTAAAAGTTATCAAAATATTAGAGGTTTTATATTTTCAGGCGGTCCATCTACTGTGACAAGTAAAAAATTTCCAACTGTTCCTAATGATATTTTTAAGAAAAAGATACCAATTCTAGGGATATGTTATGGCTTACAATTAATAGCTAAAATATTTGGAGGAAAAATTAAACCATCAAAAAAAAGAAGGGAATTTGGGCGTGCCTACCTGTTTAAAAAAAGAAACTCACTATTAATTAATAAATTCCTAAACTCTAAAAAAATTGTGTGGATGAGCCACGAAGATGCAGTGGTAAAATTACCAAAAAATTTTAAAAAAATTGCATCTACTAAGGACTCAAAACTAACTATTATTGAGAATTCGGTAAATAAAATTTACGGAGTCCAATTTCACCCTGAAGTGACTCATACTGAAAATGGAAAGGTAATATTCAAAAATTTCTTATTTTCAATTTGTAAGATGAAGAAAATGTGGGATGTTTCTTCCCAAAAAAGAAGATTGATTTATGAAATAAAAGAAAAAGTAAAAAAACATAAAGTTTTATGTGCTTTATCTGGTGGTGTAGATAGTAGTGTGGTTGCTCTATTGATTAACAAAGCAATAAAAAAAAACTTAATTTGTATTATGGTAGATACTGGTTTAATGAGAAAAAATGAGTTTGAATATACTTATAAACTATTCAAAAAAAAATACAATTTAAATGTAAAATTAATTGATGCATCAAAAATTTTTTTTAAAAAATTAAAAAAAATATCTAACCCAGAAAAAAAGAGAAAAATAATAGGAAGTTTATTTGTAAAAGTTTTTGAGAGAGAAGCTAAAAAATATAAGAACGTAAAATTTTTAGCGCAAGGGACTTTATACCCGGACATTATTGAGAGTAAATCATCAACTGGAAGTAAAACCTCAAAGATAAAATCTCATCATAATGTTGGTGGTCTTCCAAAAAAAATGAATCTTAAATTAGTTGAACCATTAAAAGATTTTTTTAAAGATGAAGTAAGAGTGCTTGGAACTTCTTTAGGTTTAGTTAAAGATATTAATTATAAACATCCCTTTCCAGGACCTGGCTTGGGCATTAGAATCGTAGGAAATATTACTATTGATAGAATCAAGATCCTTCAAGAGGTGGACGATATTTATATCAAAGAATTAATTAAAAGTGGTTTATACAATAAAATCTGGCAAGCTTACGCTGCGCTTTTACCTATCAAAACAGTAGGCGTAATGGGAGACTCAAGAACATATGAAAACATTTGTTTACTTAGAGCTGTAAAATCTGAGGATGGAATGACAGCCGACTATTTTAATTTTCCAAAAAATTTTATGGATAATATATCTAATAAAATTATAAATAATGTAAAAGGAATTAATAGAGTTGTATATGATATCACCTCAAAACCTCCTAGCACAATTGAATTGGAATAATGATTAAAAAAATAAAAAAAATTTTAAAAAAAAAGGATAAATCAAAAATTGTCTGCTTAACCGCATATTCAAAAAATATTGCAAAAATTCTAGATAATTACGTTGATATTATTTTAGTTGGAGACTCGATGGCGAATGTTTTGTACGGACATAAAAATACTCATAAAATTGATTTGAAGAATATTATTCAACACACTTTAAGCGTCAAAATGGGAATTAAAAAATCATTACTAGTTGTTGATTTACCTAAAGGAACCTATAGAAATGAAAAATCCGCAGAAAAAAATGCGAAATATTTAATTAAAAAAACTAAATGTGATGCTATCAAATTAGAAAGTAATAAAAATAACTACGAAATTATAAAATTTTTAACTAAGAAAAAAATACCAGTCATGGGTCACATTGGATATACACCACAATTTAAAAAAAAATTTAAAATTGAGGGACTATCAAAAAAGGAAACTAGGAAGCTTTTAAAAGAAGCTTTATCTATACAGAGAGCAGGAGCATTTAGTATTGTTCTTGAATGTTTGTCTCCTGATGCAGCAAGAATAATCACTAGAAAACTTGATATACCAACAATAGGAATTGGGTCATCTTCACATTGTGATGGACAGATATTGGTCACCGACGACATGTTAGGTTTAAGTGGATTTTATCCAAAGTTTGTTAAAAAATATGTAAACTTAAATAGAATAATTGAAAAAGCTGTTAAAAAATATACTAGAGATGTAAGATTAAAAAAATTTCCAAAGAGAAATAATTTTTTAAATGGAACAAAGTTTAGATAAAAATATTGAATTAAAAGATAGAATATTATCTTTCTGTAGGAGAAATAAATATAAGATATATTTTTTTATTACAATTTTGATAATCACTATAATTTCATTTACATTTTTAAATACACATAAAAAAAATAATAATAAAAAAATTGCAGAAAAATATGTTCAAGCTGGCATTTATCTCTCAGCTGGAAAAAAAGAAACAGCACAAAAAATTTATGAAGAAATAATTATAAGTAAAAATAAATTTTACTCAATTTTATCTCTAAATTCGATCATTGAGCAAAATCTAATATCTGATAGAGATAAAATACTAGAGTATTTTGAGATTTTAGAAAAAATAAATTTTTCAGAAGAACAACTTGATTTGATTACTTTAAAAAAATCTTTATTTCTTTTAAAATTTTCTGAAACTGAAAAAGCTAACAATCTACTTAAAAAATTAAAAAATAAAAAATCTGACTTAGAACTCATTATAGATGAGATAATAATTAAATAAATTATAAAATGAAATTTTTCTTCTTTTTGATTTTATTTATATCACTTATAAATTGTTCTTTTGATAATAAAACTGGAATTTGGAAAAATGAAAATTCTACAGTTAATACAAAAAACGATATATTCAAAGAATTTAGTGAAATAATTTTATCAGAGGAAGATTTTAATAAAAAAGTCGAACTACAGAAGAATTTTTCTTTTAAGTTAAAAAAACCCACAGAAAATTCCGAGTGGTTGGATATTTATTATAACAAAAACAATAATTTAAATAATTTTAAGTTCAACAAAAAATTTGATTTAATCTATAAAAGCAAAAAACTTTCAAGACACAAAATAAGTCAAAATATTTTATTTAATAAAGGTTTAATAATTACCTCTGATATTAAAGGAAATTTGATTATTTTCTCATTAGATAAAAATCAAATTTTAACTAAATTTAATTTTTATAAAAGAAAATATAAAAAAATTGATAAGTATTTAAATCTTATTATTCAAAACGATATTGTTTACATTTCCGACAATATTGGATTTTTATACTCTTATGATCTTAAAGAAAATAGAATTTTGTGGGCTAAAAAGAACAAAGTCCCATTTAGATCTAATTTAAAATTAATTGGCAATATTCTAATTACCTCTAATCAAAATAATGAATTACTGTTTTATGCCAAGTCAGATGGAAACTTATTAAAGTCGTTTCCTACAGAAGAAACAAAGGTTAAAAATCAATTTAAAAATAATCTAGCAATTAATGGAAATAAAATATTTTTTATTAATACATTTGGATCTTTATATTCAGTAGATATAGAGAATAAAAATTTAAACTGGTTTATTAACTTAAACCAAACTAATAATGTAAATCCTAGTAACCTTTTTTTAGGAAATGAAATAATTGTAGAAAATAAAAAGATTATCTCAACCAGCAATAAATTTACCTACATTATTGACTCTATTACAGGATCAATTATTTATAAAAAAAAAATTTCCTCAATCATAAAACCTTTAGCGCATAATAATTTTTTTCTATTAATAAATAAGAATAATTTTTTAATTGCAATTGACTCAATAAGCGGAAATATTCTTTATTCATATGATTTAGATAAAAAAGTTTCCGAATTTTTTAAAATTAAAAAAAAAAATCTTAAAATCAAAAATATAATGATGTTAAATAACGAAATTTTTGTTTTTTTAAAAAATTCTTATGTATTAATTTTAGATATTAATGGGAGTTTGAAAGAAATTCGTAAGTTTCCATCATCCATTTACAGTCAACCTATTTTGGTTGATAATAAAATTTTATATTTAGATAAAAACAGTAAAATTTTTATTGTAAATTAATTACTTGATTTTCCACTTAGTAAAGATAATTGTTTAAATTTTAAACCTTTTAAACTGTCCTGAGGTTTAACAGGGTATTCACCTGTAAAGTAGTGATCGCTAAATTGAGGATAATTAGGATTTCTTTTTCCTCCAATTAGAGCTTTATACAAACCTTCCAAACTTAAAAATTTAAGACTTTTTGCGTTTATGTACTCGCACATTTCTTGATTATTTTTATTATTAGCTAAAAGTTCATCTTCTGTTGGCATGTCAACTCCATAAAAGTCAGGATATTTTATCTCAGGACAGGCTATTCTGACATGTACTTCTTTAGCACCTGCATCGTAAAGCATTTTTACAATTTTATGACATGTAGTACCTCTGACTAAAGAGTCATCTATTAGTATAATTGATTTATTCTTAACAATTGTTTTTGTTGGACTTAACTTCAATTTTACTCCCAAACTTCTAATATTTTGAGTTGGCTCGATAAATGTTCTTCCAACATAATGATTTCTAATTAATCCAAGTTCAAAATGTTTTTTTGATTGTTCAGCATAACCTAAAGCAGAAGGGACACCTGAGTCTGGGACAGGCACTACTAGATCAGCATCAATATCTGTTTCTTTAGCTAATTCAGACCCTAAACTCTTTCTATATTCATAGGCACATTTATTATTAATTAAACTATCTGGTCTGGCAAAGTAAATAAATTCAAAGACACAAGGTCGTGATTTCTGTTTAGGAAAGGGTTTAATAGAACTTAATTCATTATTTTCAATAATAACGATTTCCCCATTATCAACCTCTCTTATAAAAGTAGCGCCAACAATATCTAATGCACAAGTTTCAGATGCAAAAATATACGAATTTTTTAATTTACCTATGACTAGAGGTCTAATTCCAAATGGATCTCTCACACCTATTAATTTTTTATTAGTCATTAAAACTAGAGAATACCCTCCTTGTATTTGAAATAAGGCATCGATCATCTTATCTACAAATTTTTCCCTTTTTGATTTTGCTATTAATTGAACTATTGTTTCCGTATCACTTGTAGTTCTAAAAATTGCTCCATCTTTAACTAAGGACTCTCTAAGTAATAATGCATTTGTTAAATTTCCATTATGGGCGATACTTAATCCACCCATATATAGGTCAGCAAAAAAAGGCTGTATATTTCTTAAAGAAGTTTCCCCTGTAGTTGAATACCGATTGTGTCCTATAGCAAAATTACCTGGTAATTTTTTTATTGTATTAGGGTCTGTAAAGTGATCTCCAACTAAACCTTGTCTTTTTTCAGAATGATAGTTTTTTCCATCAAATGAGACTATGCCACAACCTTCTTGGCCACGATGTTGAAGAGCATGAAGACCCAGTGCAACTAATGCAGATGCATCATCGTGATTTGATATTCCAAAAATACCACACTCATCTCTCAATTTATCAGAATTAAATTTTTTCAATTTTTTCTTTTGTGTCAATTAAATCTTCACTTGAGGGAAATTCCTCTATTAAAATTTCACTACCTTTATTTATCATGTAAAACGACATCGAGTCTTCTGCAGATATACCCCAATTTTGATAAGGATAAAACCAATTTAAAATTGAAAACAAACAAACAGATACAATATAACCTTTAAAAAAACCAAATAAAAAACCAAATCCCTTATCAATTGAACCAACTCCAGTCCAAGTAACAGCTCTACTTAAAGTTTTCCCAATGAGTATAATCAAAAAAAGTGTTAAAATAAATATTGTTATACCCAAACCAACGCTGTTGATAAATTCAGATTGAACATATTCGCTAACTAAAGGTTGAAATTTTGGTACTAAAATAATGGTTATTAAAGTAGATAAAATCCATTTCATAAAAGAGATTAAACTCAAAGAAAAACCCTTTAAAAAACATTGAATTACATTGTAAGTTAATATAATTAAGAAAAAAATATCAAACAAATTTATTTTATCAAAAAATTGATTTATAAAGTCAGTCATTAAGTTGAAATTTTTTCATCATTGCCAAATGGTTTAAAAGTTAATATTAATTTTGGCAACAAAGTTAAGACTGATATCATTGCTAATAACATTGCTATTCCGGTAAATACTCCAAAGTAAATTGTGGGAATAAAATTTGATAAAACTAAAATTGAAAAGCCAAAAACTATTGTTATAGAGGTATTTAAAATTGCTATACCTACAGTACTATGACATCTATCTAGAGTTTTATTATAATTCTTAATATTTTTAAATTCTTCTTTAAATCTATAGATGTAATGAATACTATTATCTACAGCTATTCCAATTGTAATAGCTGCAATAGTAATAGTCATCATATCTAATGGAATTTCGAGTAAACCAATTATTCCAAGAATAAAAAAAGCAGCTATAAAATTAGGCACTACCCCGATTAAAGAAAGAATAATATTCCTGAATAAAACAAAAAACATTAAAAATATTCCCAGAATAACCACCCCTAATGTAAGTATTTGAGATTTAAATAAACTTTGTAGCAAATTGTTAAATAAAATTAAAACGCCTGCTAACTTGTATTCATCTTTATTAAATCCAAGCTTAGTGTTAATTTCATTATTAATTTTATTGATTAAATCATTTCTTCTTAAGTTTTTTAAAGAGTCTTTTACTCTAACACTTATTCTGGCTTCATCTTTCTCAACTGAAATATAAGGAGATATTATTTCAGTTTTTATCTCGTCAGGTATTTTACTATATAAAACTGCTATTTCTAAACTTTGCAGCTCTTTTTTATTCAAATCTTCTGCAACCCGTAAAATAGATCCAAAGGAAAGAACTTTTCCAATTTCAGGTAATGAGTCCAGGTAATCATGCACCTTGATAATTTTATCCATTTTATCTCTAGTAAACCAATATTTAGCTTTATTCTCATTAGCCTCGTTATCTTCTTCCCATTCATCAAATTCATCATCACTTTTTTCTGTTTCCTTCAAATTTTTTGGAAATTTTAAAATTATATTTAGTGGAGTTGTACCACCTAAATCCTCATCAATTTTTTTCATCCCTTTATAAATCTCTGTTTCTTTATTAAAATAATTGATAAAACTGTTTTCAACCTCAAGCTTGAATATGCCAATTATACTTAAAACAATTATAATTAGTGTTGAGCCAAAAATTAATATTTTATTATTTTTGGTAAACGATCCTAAAGCAGAGGTTATTAAGGATTTTTCAGTGTCTTTCAGACCTATTTCATTTTCTGAAGAAAGAATATTTATTAAAGAAGGTAATAATAAAAAAGTTATCAATAATGAAACAACCAAGCCAAGCGTCATCATCAAACCAAAATCAATAATTGGTTTTATTCCGCTTAAAACTAATGAGAGAAACGCACAAATTGTTGTAAGAACAGTATAAAGAATTGGAAGCATCATTTTTCTACTCGCCTCAAATACTGCTTGATCTTTAGAAAGTTGTGGAAACTCTTTTTTTAATTGTAAAAATCTAACTGTAACATGAATGTTCATAGCCATGTTTAATATGAGCATTAAAGCTATAAAGTTTGAAGAGATTACAGTAACTTTCCAACCAATTAAGCCTAGAAGTCCAATCATTACTACTACTGAAGTAGCACAACCTACTAGTGGCATTACTACCCATTTTAACTTTCTAAAAATAAACCATAGGGTTAAAATAATAAATAAGAAGACACCAATACCAAACACAATTATGTCACTTTTAACATAAGTCATCATATCGTCAGCGATCATGGGTATGCCACCTAAATGAATTTTAGCGTTTTCTCCATATTTATTAATTACATCCCTTATTTCAGAAATGTTTTGATGATTTCTAGTGTTATATAAATTTTTGTACTCTTCATATTCTTTTATAAATTTTTTATAATTAATTTTTTCTTCTTTCGATAAACCAGTTTCATTTAATTGGCTAAAATATTTTTCTTTTATATCTATGTATTCTGCAAGTCTCTCATCTTTTTTAAGATAAACAACAATACCTGATGTTTTACCGTCTTCACTAATAACGTAATTTCTATAGATGGGGCTATTAATAATTTCATCAAAACCTCTTTTTCTATCAATTTCGGGATAAGCTAGTGTTTTATAATTTTTTAGTCTATCCATTAATCCCTCGTCAGTGCTTTTTAAAAGAGGGACATCAATCACTGTAATGACACTGTCTACCCATGATAATTTTTCTATTTTAGATTTAAGCAGTTGAAGATTAAGAATCGTTTCTTTTTCAGTGAAACTTGAAATTGGAGTATAAGTTAGAACTAAAAATTCTTTAGAGCCGTAAGTTTTATTAACTTCTCTTAAATATTTAAGGTCAGGGTCACCTTCCAAAAGAAGAGCGTCTGATGACGCATCTAGATTAAAATTTTTTGATTGGAAAAGTGAAAAGGCAACTAAAATAATTAAAAAAAAAAGAGTTATTCTTGAATAGTCTATTATTACTTTTTTATAAATACTAGCAAACATTGAATAAATTCAGATATATCTTAATTAATTTATAACTAAAGTAAAAATTGAGACTAATTTTTACTTAAATCTTTGAATTTTGTGTAAATTCCCTCAAACTCTACTTTTACTGTGCCAGTAGGGCCATGCCTCTGTTTACCTAATATAATATCTGCTAAGCCATTTACATCGTTCATTTTTGATTGCCACTCTGCATGTTCAATTGAACCTAATTTAGGTTGTTTTCGCTCTAAATAATATGCCTCCCTATAAACAAACATAACTACATCAGCGTCTTGCTCTATTGATCCAGATTCTCTTAAATCAGCTAATTGAGGTTGTTTATCGTCTCTTTGCTCAACAGCCCTCGATAGTTGAGACAAAGCTAATACTGGAACAGATAATTCTTTAGCTAAGGCTTTAAGACCTTGAGTTATTTCTGAAATTTCTTGGACTCTTCCCTCGTTTTTATTTGAACTAGATCTCATTAATTGAATATAATCAACTACAATTAAGTTTAATCCAAATAATCTTTTAATTCTTCTCGCTCTGTTACTTAGCGTTGCAATAGTAATGGCAGGAGTTTCATCAATGAAAAGAGGAAGATTATAAATATTTCTAGATGTTTCTATATATCTATTTATTTCCTCTTCCGTAACTTTTCCTCGTCTAATATCATCAGATCTTATTCGTGCCTGTTCTGAAAGAATTCTAGTGGATAGTTGTTCCGAAGACATTTCTAAAGAAAAAAAAGCTACAGAAGATTTCTCTTGTCTATTCGATATATGTTGAGCGGCATTATACGCTATATTCGTTGCTAAAGCTGTTTTACCCATAGATGGTCTTCCTGCTAAAATAATTAAATCGGATTTATGTAGACCTCCCAATTTTTCATCTAAGTCTGAAAGTCCAGTAGGAACACCTACGATACCCTGATCATTTTGCATCGCTAAAGTTGCCATTTCAATAGTTTGATCTAGAGCTTGATTAAATTTTAAAAATGATTGTGAAAAACTTCCTCTTTCAGCAAGAGTAAAAAGCGATCTTTCGGTATTTTCGATTATAATTTCAGCATTTTGTTCTTGTGAATTTGCATTTAAAGTATCACTAGATAATTTATCAGAAATTTGAACTAATTCCCTTCTTAAATACATTTCATGAATAATTTTTGCATAATCAACTGCTTGTTTTGCTGACCCAGAAAACCTTGTAAGTTTGACAAGATATTCAGTACCTCCAACTTCATTGAGCATATTATCTTTTTCAAAAAAGTTTTTTAAAGTTATAGGATTAGCAATCATTCCTTTATTGTTTAAACTCTCTATAACTTCATAAATTTTAACATGAGCCGGATCGTAAAAAATATTAGAATTAATCAATGTAGATATTTCATCGATAATATCATTGTTAACTAATATTGAACCTAAAAGCGCTTGTTCTGCCTCTAAATTAGAAGGTTGTTTATTTTCTAAACTATTTTGGATGGATTTTATTTCTTTCACTTCAATATAATAAAAGATAGTAATGACCTTTAAAGAAAAAAGTTACACACCTTTTTTAAGAGACTGTGGAAAAGTTATTTAGATTGTATTTTATCAATCTTAATTGAAATCTGTGCTTTTACATCCGAATGAAAGCTTACATTTGCTGTAAATAATCCAATTTTATTTATTTCATCTTTAAGAATTATTTGTGAAGGACTTACATCAGCTTTAGCTTTTTCTTTTATCAAGTTTGATATCTCTTTTGGCTTAATAGAACCATACAACTCACCATTTTCTTTACTTTCTTTATTAAAAGTAAACGTTTTATTATTAATCAATTTAGCTATTTCTTTAAATTTATTCTTTATTTCGATATTTTTCTTATTCAATTCATCTTTTCTTTTATTAACTAAGTCTTGATTTTCTTTATTAAATCTCAAAGCCTTTCCTTGCTTTAAAAGAAAGTTTCTTCCGTAACCGTTCTTAACAGTTACTTTGTCTCCGATATTTCCTAAGTTGAGTATATTTTCTAATAAAATTATTTCCATTTAGATTAAACCTAAAATTTTAGCTCTTTTTATTTCTTTTGTTAATTTTTTCTGTTTACCAAAAGACACGGAAGTTATTTTTGAAGATACAATTTTGCCATTATCTGAAACATATTTTTTAAGAAGACTTGTATTTTTATAATCTACGATGGGTGCGTCTTTTACTGATAAAGGACATTTTCTTGAGAACTTCCCATCATTTCTTTGGAATAAACTAAGCTTATTTAAAGAGTTAGAGCTTTTTTTTTGAAATTTTTTATTATTTTTTCTTTTCATTAACTTACTTGTTTTTTTTGAAGAATTCAGTTTTTAGGTCTAATTTTTTATACTTTACAGTCAAGAATCTTATTATTGATCCATCAACTTTAATTTTTTCCTTAATGCTGTCTAATGTTTTTTTATTTCCTTCAAATTTGAAATGAATAAAAAAACCTTTTTTATACTTTTTAATTTTATTTGCTAAATTTATTAAACCCCATTCTTCTATTTTCATAACTTTACCAGAAGAATTATTTATGATTTCATTATATTTCTTAACAATATCTTTGATTTCTTTTTCAGCAAGATCTTGCCTTGCAATCATAGTGTTTTCGTAAAAAGCCATAAGTAATAGTTTTAATTAGTATGCTAGTTATTTTTAAAAATTGGTTTATACTATAATAATTAATTATATCAATACTAATATTTACTGAATTATATTAATAAAATGAATGCTTTATTATTTCCTGGACAAGGTTCACAATTCGTTGGAATGGGAAATGAATTTTTTAGTAAATTTGATACAGTAAAAAAAACATTTAAGCTTGCTGACGAAAAGCTAAACAGACCGATATCTAAGATTATTCTAGAGGGGCCTGAAGATCAACTACAACTTACAGAAAATACCCAACCAGCAATATTAATAGTGAGCTATTCAATATTTAGAGTTATGCAAGAGGAATTTGATTTTAATTTTAAAGATTTTAAATTTTTTGCAGGTCATTCACTAGGAGAATATACCGCCCTAGTGTGCTCGAACTCTTTAAAAATTGAAGATGCAATTTATTTACTTCAGGAAAGAGGAAGGGCTATGCAAAAAGCTGTTCCTGTTGGCCAAGGTGGTATGATTGCAGTTTTAGGATCTGAAATTGAAAAAATAGATGAATTGTTGAAATCTATAGATTTTAAAGATGGAGTTTGTGAGGTTGCAAATGATAATGCTAAGGGGCAAATAATTGTTAGTGGAGATAAAACAAGTGTGAGTCTTTTTTCATCAAAACTGAAAGAATTAAAAGTAAAAACAATTCCTTTGAAAGTAAGTGCACCATTTCATTGTACGTTGATGAAACCTGCGGCAGAAGTTATGAAGGAAAAAATAAATAATATAAATTTTAATACTCCTGATAAAAAGATTATCAATAATGTAACCGCTGATGAAGAGAAAAATTCTGAAAAAATTAAAGAATTGTTGGTTCAACAAATCTACTCATCAGTAAAATGGAGAGATAGCCTAATAAAAATGTCTAAAAACGGAGTAGAAAATTTTGTTGATATTGGACCAGGAAAAGTTCTGAGCGGAATGGTCAAAAGAACAATAAAAAATGCAAAATCCTTTTCAATTAATTCAATAGCTGATATTAACAATTTAAAAAATGAATTTAAAAGATAAAAAAATTGTTATCACTGGAGCAACAGGTGGAATAGGAGGAAGTTTAATAAAAAAATTTTCTAATTTTCAATCAAAAATAATTGCAACAGGCACAAATGAAGAAAAATTAGAAAAAATTAAAAAAGATTTCTCAGAGGTACATATTGAAAAATTTAAATTAGATGATCACCACAAAATAGAGGAATTTGTAGATAAAATTGATAAAAAACTTGGTGGAATAGATATCCTTGTAAATAATGCAGGTATAACTCTAGACAATTTATCAATTAGACTTACAGATGAAAATTGGAAAAAAGTATTGGACATAAATTTAACCTCAACTTTCTTAATGTGCAAACACACAATTAAGAAGATGCTAAAAAGAAAATATGGTAAAATAATAAATATTACATCAATTGTCGGACATACAGGAAATTTAGGTCAGGCAAATTATGCAGCTTCAAAAGCTGGAATAGTTGCATTTTCAAAAACTTTAGCAATTGAATACGCAAAGAAAAATATTAACATTAATTGTGTTTCTCCTGGTTTTATTAAAACTGAGATGACAGATAAAATTAATGATGAATTTAAAAAAATCTTGATTAACAAAATACCCTCGGGAGATCTTGGAAATGGCGAGGATGTTTCTAATTGTGTGGCTTTTTTAGCCTCGGACATGGCAAGCTATATTAACGGGGAAACAATACATGTTAATGGTGGAATGTATATGTCTTGACAATTCTGAACAATAATCTATTAAGAATTAATTAAATACGAAAGGAATTCATGTCAGACGAAGTTAAATCAAAAGTAAAAAAAATAGTAGCAGACCACTTAGGTGTAGACGAAGAAAAAGTTACAGAAGAGGCTAGTTTCATAGATGATCTAGGAGCAGACAGTTTAGATACAGTTGAATTGGTTATGGCATTTGAAGAAGAATTTGGTTCAGAAATATCTGACAGTGAAGCAGAAAAAATACTTACTGTGGGTGATGCAATTAAATTTATCGAAAGCAAGTCAAGCTAATTGTATTATTTTTATTCATGTCTACTCATGAAGGAAATATATTAGTTATATTATCTTCTCCATCTGGTGTCGGTAAAACAACACTTACGAAAAAAATTCAGCAAAAATATCAATCCTTTAAAATTTCTGTTTCTCACACAACTAGACTACCTAGGTCAAATGAAGTCGATGGAGTAGACTACCATTTTATT
>CEUF01128817.1_pt1 | contig 15044 bp, 14 predicted proteins | sample 531461 | NCBI WGS metagenome assembly CEUF01 (sample SAMEA2623350, study PRJEB7988) | marine metagenome | biome: marine biome (ENVO:00000447); feature: surface water layer (ENVO:00002042); material: "saline water (ENVO:00002010), including plankton (ENVO:xxxxxxxx)" | depth 5 m | reverse complement strand
TAATATTTGTTCCATAATAAATTTTAACCAAATTTTTTAAAAAAATGAACATTAATTCTATAAAAGAAAAAATTAAACAACATATACCTAATTCAAGTGTTGAAGTAAAAGATAAGACTGGTACTGGTGATCATTTTAGTGTTCTTGTTATATCTGATAAATTTGAAGGAATAACTCTAGTAAATAGACATAAAATGATTTATGAATCTTTAAGTCAATATGTAACTAAGGAGATTCATGCACTTCAAATAAAAACATATACTCAAACGGAAGCTTTAGATGTCTAGATGGTCCTTAGAGTCATGGAAAAATTTTATTCTTGATCAGGCGCCAGGCTGGCAAGATAGTCAAGATTTGAAAAATACCACCAATCAAATTAGAAAAAAACCTCCAATAGTTTTTAAAGATGAAATTAAGCTACTAAAAAAACGATTATCCAGGGTTCATGATGGCAATTATTTTATAATTCAAGGTGGGGATTGTGCAGAAACATTTTCAGATTTTAATGGAGAATTAATAAAAAATAAACTCAATATTCTATTACAAATGTCTGTTCTATTATCATATAAAACATCACTAAAAACCATTAGAATCGGTAGAATTGCTGGCCAATTTGCAAAACCACGAACTAACCCTGTAGAAATTTTTAATAATATGGAATTTCCATCTTATCGAGGAGATGCGATCAATAGTCTTGATTGCAACTTAAAATCAAGGACGCCGAATCCATTGCGAATGCTAGAAGCATACAATCAATCAGTATATACATTAAACTTAATCAGATCAATTATTAACAGTGGATATACAAACATATTAAATGCCAATGAATGGGACTTAGACTTTATTAAACAATCACCTCAGGTAAGAGAATACAATGAAATTATAAGTAAAATTCAACAAACCCTATCATTTATAAAAACAGTTAATAGAAAATCAGAAAATATTAAAAATCTTGAACTATATGAATTTTTCACATCACATGAAGGACTAATACTTGATTATGAACAAGCTTTGACAAAATATGATGCTTTAGATAAAAAATATTATGACCATTCTGGCCATATGATTTGGGTTGGTGATAGGACAAGGTCGGTTAATGGATCTCATGTAGAATTTGTTTCTGGAATAGAAAATCCAATAGGCATCAAATTAGGTCCATCAATTGATAAGTATGAATTGATTGAGATAATTAAAAAAGTAAATCCTAATAATGAAAAAGGAAAAATTTTATTAATTACAAGATTTGGTGCACAATCAATTGAAGATAAGCTGCCAGAAATTATTCAACTTATTAATAAACATGAACTTAATGTCATCTGGATGTGTGACCCAATGCATGGCAATACATTTAAAAATGATCAAGGAATTAAGACAAGACATTTTAATACTATAATTAAAGAGATTGAACTTTTTATGAAAATCCACAAAAAAATGAAAAGTATTGCTGGTGGTATCCATATAGAATTTACAAGTGAAAATGTCACTGAATGTTTAGGTGGTTTTCAAAATATTGAAAACAATGAATTACTTAATAGATATGAAACTGCTTGTGATCCAAGATTAAATAATCAACAAAGCTTAGAATTAATATTTAAATTAAACGACTTAATAATAAAAGGGAGTAAGGATGTCTGATCTAAAAATAACTGGTTATGGTGATGATCTTACAATTGATGATATTAGATTGGGGGACCTATCTCCCTCAGAACATGAAAAAATTGAAAAGGAAAAAGGCGGTCAGAATTATAAACCTCTTGAGGATGTGGTTGTTTCACATGTAAAAGATTCATCTACTTTAATTTGTCGAAAACCTTCTGATAATGATGTAGAAGCATACGTTGAAGAAGAATTAATTGATGGTTTATGTTGTTATTCTGCTGTAAATCAAGGACAGCTAAATAAAGAAATAGTTGATGCTGTAATACATCACCTTCAAAAAGAAAAATTACCTACAGTGCCACGATCAATAAGACATAAATACATGAGCGCATTTTTACTTGCCGCTACATCGATTACTGGGATGGATAAGGTTGTTCCAAAAGTTTCAGGAGCAGAATCTTGGGAATTGACATTTAAATTATGTAGAAGATGGGGATATCAGGTGAAGCAGATACCTAAAGATGAATGTATAATAGTTGGAGCGACAGGTAATTTCCATGGAAGAACTCTTGCTGCTGTTTCTATGTCAGACGACCCAGATTCAAGAGGTGATTTTGGGCCTTTCCTGCCAGGAATTGAGCTAGTTCCATACAATGATATTGATGCTTTAAAAAAATTATTTGAGGAAAAGGGTGATAAAATAGCTGCATATTCAGTTGAACCAATACAGGGAGAAGCGGGTGTAATTGTTCCTGATGATGACTATTGGCCTGAAGTGCAAAAATTATGTAAACAATATAATATCCTGTTAGCAATGGATGAAGTTCAAACTGGCTTTGGCAGAACAGGTGCAAATTTTGCATATCAACTATTTAATGTTCAGCCAGATATCATTGGTTGTGGAAAAGCAGCTGGGGGAGGAATATTACCAGTTTCTTTTGTTGCTGGGAAAAAAGAAATTATTGATACGTTGACGCCGGGATCTGAGGGTTCTACTTTTGGAGGATATCCTTTGGCCTCAGTAGTTGGAGTTTATGCAATTAAAACATTAGTAGATTTAAAATTAGCTGAAAATGCACGTGTGCGAGGCAAGCTATTGATGAATCATTTTAATGATATAAAAAATCAATTTCCTGATAAAATCAAAGAAACGAGAGGAAAAGGTTTATTAACTGCATTTGAAATGCATGATGAAAAACACTTAGATGGTCACAAGGTTTCAGTTCAATTACTAAATCAAGGCGTATATGCAAAGGAAACACATCATTCAACAGTTAGAGTCGCTCCTGCGCTAACTATTGAATCATGGCAAGTTGATAATTTAGCAGAAAAATTACATGGGGTAATTAAAGCATTATAAAAATAGAATCTGAAAAATCTATTATTAAATATTTATTGCATAGAAATAATATAAGTTTGAAATTAGATGGTTACTCTTAAGGAAATGATAATGAAAAATACAGTTTTAATATTAATACTCTTTTTATCGCTTTATAGTTGTAGAAATTCATATGAATTAAGTATGGAAAGAGGTGAGTATTTCTATAATGTTGGTGCGTACGAAGAAGCAACTCTTGAATATAAAAGTGTTATTAATCATTATCCCAGCGATATTAGAGTATTGGATGAAAAAACTATTCATATGCTTGCTAATGCCCATCATAATTTAGCTGTTATATTCTTAAAAAGATCAACAAAAACTGAGGATAAAATCAAAAAATTATCCTTTTTAGATCAGGCTATTTCAGAGGCAAAACAATCGTATACGCTTTACCCTAAAGATGCCTATAAAGAAACATGGGATAGTATTCAAGCTATCTTAAATACTGTTCAATAATTATAAAATTATTGGTCTAGTATTTCGTTCCAATTAGAAATACGTTGATTGATTTCACTATTTTCTTTTAATTCACCAACTATTATTATTTTTTCAATGATATCATTTTGAGAAATACTATTTACGACATCTTGATCATCATCATTAATAACCTGTCCAAAAATTGAATGATTATTATCAAGCCACGGAGTTTCAACATGGGTGATAAAAAATTGACTTCCATTTGTACCAGGACCTGCATTTGCCATAGATAAAACTCCAGGCTTGTCATGCTTTAATGAATCGTGGAATTCATCTTCAAAGTCATATCCCGGCCCTCCAGTACCTGTACCTAAAGGACATCCGGTTTGAATCATAAAATCATCTATTACACGATGAAATTTTAAATTATTATAATATCCTCTGTTTGCTAAATTAACAAAATTTGATACGGTTAATGGAACTTGATCATAAAATAAATTTAATTTAATAGTTCCTTTGTTTGTTTTAATATGTGCTTCCATTAATTTTCTCCAAAATTTATTTTTTTATTAACCTACAATATCTTCACCACCATCAACTCGAATAGTATTGCCTGTCATCCAAGTATCATAACTTTTACCAATCATCAAAGCCACTTTAGCTACATCTTTTGGAGTAGTTAATCTTTGATTAGGATTAATATACTCCATTCTTTTTATCATGTTCTCGTTTCCTGGAATTTTTCTTAATGCAGGGGTATCAGTAACTCCTGCTTGAATAGTATTTACAGCAATACTGTTTGAAGCAAGCTCAACAGCTAATTGCCTAGATGCTGATTCCAATGCAGCTTTTGACATAGATACCGCACCATATGACAGCCATTGTTTGCGAGCACCCGCACTAGTCATAGCTATAATTTGGCTTCCTTTAATAAATAAATTATTATCATAGATAGATTGACTCCAATAAATGAGACTATTAGACATTACATCAATTGTCATATCAATATTTTTTTTATTTAATCTCTTGGGTTTATCAGAATGTATGATTGGCTTCATGCTACCAAATGCTAAAGAGTGAATTAAAACTTTAATTTTTATATTATTGAATTCGTGACTACTTAGCAATGATTCCATTTCTTCATAATTACATGCATTCATTTTAATTAACTTGGAATCTACATTATAATTTAAAATTTCATTATTAAGTTTCTCTATTGTGTCTTTGGGTTTTCTCATATAAAGACCAATGATGTTCATTCCAGATTTTGCAAATTCTTTTGCACATGCAGCGCCAATTCCACTAGAAACACCTAAAATTAATGCATACTCTTTTGACATATCACTTCTTCCTTAATATCTATACTATTAATTTATAGTATGAAATTACTTGGTACAAATAAAAGTATAGCACTATGAGCTTATCAGTTGGAATCATAGGATTGCCGAATGTAGGCAAATCAACTATTTTTAATGCCCTTACAGAAGCAAAGGTTGCATCTGAAAATTATCCATTCTGTACTATCGATCCCAATCATGGAATTGTCCAGGTTCCCGATAAAAGAATAGAGCAAATAAATTCTTATATAGAAACAGAGAAAATAATTTATAACTCTATTGAGTTTGTTGATATTGCTGGACTAGTGAAAGGAGCAAGTACTGGAGAAGGCTTGGGCAATAAGTTTTTATCTCAAATTCGGAATGTCGATGCCATCATACATGTAGTAAGATGTTTTGATAGTAAAGATATTACGCATGTTGATGGAAATGTAAATCCTGTTAGAGATATTGAAACTATTAATACAGAGCTTATTCTCAAGGATATCGAATCAATAGATAAAAGGATTAATAATGTTTCTAAAATTGCCAAAAGTGGTGATAAGAATGCTAAAACTGAGCTTGATTTATTAAACAAAATTAATAATCATCTTAATGAAGGTGATTTAATAATCAATTTAAAATTAACAGCAGAAGAGAAAGTAATGTTAAAATCATTTGCACTTCTTACATCTAAACCTATGATTTTCGTGGCTAACATTAGTGATCATGATTTAATGAATGAAAATAATAATCATAGTAAAGCCTTATTAGAATATGCTACCTCTAAAAATAAAATTGTCGTAGAATTATCCGGATCAATTGAAATGGAAATTGCAGGTATCGACAAAGAAGATCAACTTGAGTTTCTCAAAGAATATGGCCTTGAAGAATCAGGATTGAATAAAATGATTAGAAGTGCATATAAAATTTTGAATCTTGAAACTTTTTTTACTGCAGGACCAAAAGAAATACGAGCATGGTCAATACCAAAAGGTGCATCAGCTCCTAATGCTGCAGGCGTAATTCATACTGATTTTGAAAGAGGCTTCATCAAGGCTGAAGTTTATAATATTGACGATTTAATTGAATTTAAAAATGAAGAAAGCATAAAAAGTGCAGGTAGGCTTCGTCAGGAAGGCAAGGATTACGTCGTAAATGATGGAGACATTATTTTCTTCAAATTTAATGTTTAATATTTCTTTGTATAAATTTATTAATTCTATTTTGAATAATATCTTTCTCAACATCACAATCAAATATATTATGTGTAGATTTATCAACAATCATTGATGAAATCTCTTTTGCTTGTATATATCTTTTCATAATAGAATAATTATTAAATATAGATGTATAATCTTCTTTTGAATGAATTAATAAAGATGGACATGTAATTTTATGAAGGACATGTTTATAAACATAACTAGAAAGTTTTCTTACCTCATTTAATGCTACAAGCGGCCACTTATTATATCCATAATAAATTTTTTGACCTTTATTAAATTCATATCGTTTTAATCGAGATTTCCATAAATGACATAAAAGTGGATTTAGTATATGAACTTTAAATGGTTTATTAAACTCTAAAACAGGCGCTGCTGAGATTAAACCATTAATTGGAAAGGTTACCGATATATGCATTGCGAGTAATGCGCCCATGCTAATACCACAAACATATAGATTGTCACAATGAGACGATAGATATGCCATTCTTTTTTCTACATGATCTATCCATTCATAATATGTAATACTGTTACAGTCTCGAATTGAAGTACCATGCCCTGGAAGGTTATCTGCAATAACATGATATTTCTGATCTGTTAAATAATCAAATAATTTTTTTAATTCATATGTTGTATTTGTAAAACCATGAATTAACAATATACCAGTTTTGCTTCCTTTATTGGATTCATAATTATTTGTATCAAATAGCTTGGTCTGTTCTAGAAGTTCTTTCATCATTCATGGATTTTAACATATTAATTGCATAAATATCATTTAAATCAATCACATTATTTTTCATATGTTTATATATAGCAATCTTTAAACTATTAATCAAATCAATTTTACAGCTCATTTCATTATCTAATTGCTGAAGACTGGAAATATCTTGATTAAATGTATTAATTAATTCTATATCTTTTAAGCTCATCTTATCATTTCTTGATGCTGAAAAAAAATTTTCAAAATTGATCTCATAACCAATATTTTTATTTAATTGTATTAAAAAATAAATGAATAAGATTTCTATATTCATACTCTGTTGATCTATATAATCAAAAATTTCAATAATATTATTATATAAATTGGGATAGCACTGATTTTCCATACACAATTTATCAATTAAAGAAATAATTGCCATATTATAATAAAAATTCGTTAGATATTTTCTGGAATTGTAATAGGCCTTTATCAGCTTAATTTCTCTGGATACTTTTAAATTAGGTTTATCAAAAAAAGTTATGTTAATGAGATTGCCTGGCTCTATGCTTCCAGAAATATTATTTTTTTGTCTTTTAGCACCTTTGAAAATAATAGAAATTTTTCCAGTTTCTTTTGAAAATATTCTAGATATTATACTTGTTTCTTTATAGGGTATATTTTTTAAAATAATAGCATCAGTAGATATATACATTATCTATGACTAATATGCTTTGGCAAAAATGGCCTCATGAAGTGCATCTTTTCCTGAAAAAATACATTGTTTATTTTCAGGACTTTCATCAAATGGAATGCAGCGAATCGTAGCCTTCGTCTCATCTTTAATGTGTTTCTCAGTAATTTCTGTACCATCCCAACCACATCGAACAAAACCACCTTTATTAATTACTGTTTTAAATTCTTCATACGAATCTACAGTAAAGGTATTTTCCTTTCTAAACTTATCTGCTTGTTGAAATAAATTTTGTTGAATTTGATCCAACATATCTTGAATATAATTAGTAAGTGTATTTATAGGTGTTTTTTCCTTTTGATTAATATCACGCCTAAATATTGTTAACTGATTGGACTCGATTTCTTTAGCTCCAATCTCAATTCTTACAGGTACACCTTTTAACTCCCATTCATTAAACTTAAATCCCGGACTGATTTTTTCACGATCATCTAGTAAAATTCTTATACCTTTAGATTCTAATTCTTTCAAGTACGGATCGATATATTTCTTAATATTATTAATTTCTTCATCATTTTTAAAAAATGGAACGATAACTACTTGTGTAGGCGCAATAGATGGTGGAAGACGCAAGCCATTATCATCTCCATGAACCATAATTATTGCACCAATCAATCGCGTACTTACTCCCCAGCTTGATGCATAAACATATTCTTCTGTATTGCTATCAGTCTGAAATTTAACATCAAATGCTTTAGCAAAATTTTGACCCAAATAGTGTGATGTTCCGGCCTGAAGTGCTCGTTTATCACCCATCATAGCTTCTATACAATAGGTATCAACTGCACCTGCAAATTTTTCTGATTCTGATTTTTTGCCTGTTAAAACAGGAATTGCTAAATGGTTTTTTGAAACTGATTCGTATATATCAAGTATCTTTAATGTTTCTTCTCTAGCCTCAGATTCTGTACTATGCGCTGTATGACCCTCTTGCCATAAAAATTCACTTGTTCTTAAAAATAGACGCGTCCTCATTTCCCAACGGACTACATTGGCCCATTGATTAATTAAAATTGGTAAATCTCTATATGAATTAATCCATTTTTTATACATATGCCATATGACAGTTTCTGAGGTTGGACGAACTATAATTTCTTCCTCAAGCTTTGAACTTGGGTCTACTTTTATTGAATTATCTTCATCTGACATTAAACGAGAATGAGTAACAATAGCACATTCTTTTGCAAATCCTTCAACATGATCTGCTTCCTTAGCTAAAAAAGATTTTGGAATAAAAAGTGGAAAATAAGCATTCTGGTGACCAGTCGCCTTAAATTGTTTATCAAATTCATCTTTAACAAGTTCCCAAATAGCAAATCCATATGGCTTAATCACCATAGTTCCTTTAACAGGACCATAATCTGCAAGTTGAGCTTTTGTAATTACATCAGTATACCACTTACTATGATCTTCTGACTTCTGTGTTATTCCTTTTGACATGATATGCTAACTTAATAATTTATTAAATACATCAATAACATTTTCTACGTCTTTTCTTGATATATCATTATGAGTAACAAGCCTACAATGCTTTCCATTATAATCACTAAATAAAATTCCATTTGATTTCATATGAGCAACTAATTCACTAGAAGATATATGAGGATGATTAAAATTAAAGAAAATTATATTTGTTTGAATGTAATCAAGATTTAATTCTATGCCATCAAGATTGTATATAGATTGGGCTAAGAATTTTGCATTTTGATGATCTTCTTTTAATCTACTTCGCATTGATCTTAGTCCTACAATTCCTGCAGAAGCAAAAACTCCTGTTTGTCTCATCCCTCCACCAAGAGATTTCCTGATTCGTCTCGCTTCTTTAATAAAATTTCTTGTTCCACAAATCACCGAACCTATGGGCGAAGAAAGACCTTTAGATAAACAGAATGTTACAGAATCAACATTTTCTAAAACTTTTTTTGCATCTACATCTAATGCAACACATGCATTAAACATTCGTGCTCCATCCATATGAACTTTAATATTATTTTCATGTGCAGTATTACAAACTAAATTGATATAACTAAGTTCTAATGGAAATCCATAACATTTATTATGAGTGTTTTCAATACATATTAAACTTGTTTTTGGAAAATGAACATCATCAATGCGAATTGCATCTTTAATATCATTAATATTTATAGTGCCATCATCATTATTCTTAAGTTGATGTGAGTGTATGCCCCCGTATGTTGATATGCCTCCAGATTCATATATAAAAGTATGTGACTTATGACCCATGATTACTTCTGTTCCTCTAGGGCAATGTACTAAGTTAGAAACTAAATTTCCCATAGTACCACTACTGACTAATAAGGCTGATTCCATTCCCGTAATTTCTGCAGCTAATGCTTCTAATTCTAGGGTAGAACTATCTTCGACATATACATCATCTCCAAGATTGGCCTCATTTATAGCCTGAAGCATTTCACTAGTTGGTAACGTTACTGTATCACTTCTAAGATCAATTATTTTATTCATAATGATGCCCATACAATTCAATTGTTAATAGAATTATCTAAATGTAAATTATTTTTAATGCGTCTAAATAAGAATAACTATAATTTAATAAATGGTAACATTATTACATTAGATAATATTGTCCCCGTTGCAAATTCTATAACCATTAATAATGGTAAGATTGAATCCATTAATTCTCCAAATAATAGCTACAAATCTATTGATTTAAAACAAAACACATTGCTACCTGGATTAGTTGATGCTCATTTTCATCTTTCTAATTTTGGTAAAAGACTAGAAATGATTAATCTTAAAAAAATTAAATCTATCGATAAGGTTTATCAACTTGTTAAAGAAAAAATCAAAGAAGTTGGACCGAATTGCTTTGTTCATGGGTTCGGATGGGATCAAACCTTTTGGGAAAATCAAGAGTATCCATCGAAAGAAGTGTTAAATAGATTTCAAGATAATCCAATAGTTTTGACAAGAATTGATGGTCACTCTTTATGGACGAATGAAGCTGCGATTAAACGCAGTTCATATAATGAAACCCTGCTATCACCCATGGGTGGAGAAATTATAAATGATTGTATATTCATCGATAATGCAATGGATCCAATAAGAAAAATAATTCCCAAAAACAGTAATGAGGACACAAAGCGATGGATTCAAACTGCGTGTGATAAGGCAATGAAATATGGAATTACTAATGTTCATGATGCATGGCAAGATCCTATAATTTTTAATTCAATTAACGATTTAGCTAATGATAATAATCTACCAATTCGATGCTATGGAATGATTGGATCATCACATTTAGATTTAGTTTCTAAAGTTTTAGATAATGGACATTATTTAAATGAAAATTATACTGTAAGAGCAGTGAAGGCATTTATCGATGGAGCGCTTGGAAGTAGAGGAGCTGCGTTACTTGAACCATACTCTGACTGTCCTAATAGCTGCGGGTTGACATTAATAACCTATGAAGAATTTCAAGAAATTGCATTAAGATGCGCGGAAGCTAATTTTCAATTATGTACCCATGCAATTGGTGATAAAGGTAATAGAATGGTAATTGATGTATATGCTAAAAACTATAAAAAAGATTATAGGTGGAGAATTGAGCATGCACAAATGATTACATATAAAGATATGTTAAGATGTCAAGAATTTGAAATCGTACCTTCAATGCAACCTAGTCATTGTACAAGTGATATGCGCTGGATGAAAGATAGAATAGGAGATCATCGAACACATAGAATTTCAAGATGGAAAACATTTACTGAATTAGGATTAAAAATACCCGGGGGCTCAGATTGTCCTATTGAAGATGGAAATCCAATGTTCGAATACTATGCTGCTATAACACGTCAAGATCATAATGGATGGCCTGAAAATGGTTGGCATAATGAAGAAACTTTAGATCGAATGTCAGCACTTAAAATGTTTACTCAGTGGGCAGCGTACGGAGAATTTTCTGAGTATAAACGTGGAACCATTAAGTCTGGTTTTGATGCTGATTTGACTATTTTAAATAATGATATTACTCAATGTGAGCCATCTGAAATTCTTGATACTGAGGTGGTATCTACCATCGTTGGTGGGGAATTTATATATTCAACGTTGTAAACTATTATAGGGTTAATTGAATTTTAAAGCCTGTATGTTTTCTAATATTTATTACAGTATTATTATCAAAAAGCAAATACTGTCCTTTAATTGCAATGAGTGTTCCTTCAATATGATTGACTTTTAATAAGTTTAGGCTTTTAATCTTTTCTGGAAATGAAATAGATGGGTAATTAATGTATTCAATTTTTTCATTTTCTAATATAAAACTTTTTAAATCTGAAGAAATAACACCTACTAATTCTTCTTTTAATTTATATAAATCAACAGATTCATCTATATCATTTTTGAGCATACGTTGCCACGCTGTTCGATCAGATATATGGTTTTTCATCTGTACTTCAATACATCCTGCTTCATATCGATTAGATGTCTTAGCAAATTTTAGTGCTTGAATTGCACCCTGATCTATCCATCTGGTAGGAATCTGTGTTGCCCGTGTAACACCGATTTTGGCGCCTGCTGTAAGAGATAAATAAACAAAATGCTTCTTGAGACAATGTTCTTTTGCCCATTGCATATCACGCGCTTCGCCTTCTTGAGCTCTACATAATTCAGGTCTTAAAATACATTCTGATGTGTTTGGTGATTGAATAAAGCAAGGGTAACAATATCCTTGAGCAAATGTTTTATTAATTTGCTTATCACATTCAATACAATTAATCTGATCAAGAAAATCTATTTTAATTAACTGACCTAGATATTTATGTATAGGAGCAAGTTGTTCACCAATAGGAATATGATAGCATATTGGATCAACATGCTCAGATTTCATTTTTTTTAACATTCCTACAAATTGCATTATAAATTAAAGTCCTTGTTTTATAGTGTTGCTTTATAGTTAAATTTAAAAAATATATGGCATCTGATTCTAAAAGTTTAATAATTGTTGAGTCTCCCTCAAAAATAAAAACTTTAAAAAAGTTTTTAGGGAAGGAATACGTCGTTGAGGCTTCTGTCGGACACATTCGGGATTTAGCGAAAAAAGACTTGGGTGTTGATATTGATAATGACTTTTTACCTACCTATGTAGTATCTGAAGATAAATCTAAAGTCGTAAGACAATTAAAAAAAGCAGCAAAAAATGCTGATAAAATTTTACTAGCTACGGATCCAGATCGTGAAGGTGAAGCTATTTCATGGCATATCCTTGAACTACTGAAACCCAAGGTTCCAGTACAGCGGTTAGTCTTTAATGAAATAACCAAAAAAGCTATTATTGAGTCAATCAATAATCCAAAGGAAGTCAATATGGATCTTGTCCATGCTCAAGAATCCCGTAGAATTTTAGATAGATTATTTGGATTTTTAGTATCTAAAATTCTTTGGACCAATGTAAAAGGAAAGCTTTCTGCTGGTAGAGTTCAGAGCCCAGCAATTAAAATAATTATTGATAAAGAAAAAGAACGACTTCAATTTATTGAAAACACATACTATTCAATTACTGCATCACTAAATTCAAATAATGAAAATTTTGATTCTACTTTGATTTTAGATAATAGTAAAAGCATTGCCACTGGATCAGATTTTGATAAAAAAACTGGGAAACTTAAATCTGATAATATGATTCACATTGATAAAAATGCTGCCAGTGAATATTTAGATAAATTAGATAAAGATATGTGGGTAGTTTCTGATGTAATTGAGAAACCCTATAAAAAATCACCGCCAGCGCCATTTATAACATCAACGCTTCAACAGGCAGGAATAGCGAAATTAAAAATTAGTGCTCGGCAGGTAATGTCAATTGCGCAGAAATTATATGAGAATGGTCATATTACTTACATGAGAACAGATTCAATCAATTTATCGAATGAAGCATTAAATGCATCAAGGAATGAAATAGAAAAACTTTACGGAAAAGCATATTTAACTGAAAAACCAATTAGCTATAAAAGTAAAGTGAAAAATGCACAAGAAGCTCATGAAGCAATTAGACCTGCAGGTTCTAAGTTTATTCATCCAGATAAATTAAAAGACTCACTGGAGCAACGAGAATATCAACTCTATAAACTTATTTGGAGTAGAACCGTTGCATGTCAAATGAATGCTGCCCAACTTTTAACGACTCAAATTCATATAAAAAATAATGACTTTACTTTTTTAACAAAGGGTAAAACAATAAAATTTGATGGATATTTAAAAGTATATCAAGATGATAATAAAGATGGTGATAATGTAATCCTACCTAAGTTAAACAAAGGTGATAAACTAGAATTTAAAAATGCAGAATCAAAAGAGCACAAAACAAAACCTATATCACGATATACCGAAGCGGGCCTTGTAAAAGAACTCGAGAATCTTGGTATTGGACGTCCTTCAACATACGCATCTATAATATCTACTATAATTAATAGGGGATATGTAACTCGAAATAAAGGTACATTAATTCCTACATTCACTGGTTTTGCGGTTGTTAAGTTTTTAGAAAAATATTTTGATCAACTAATTAATCTTCAATTTACTGCTGGAATGGAAGATGAGCTGGATGCAATTTCTCGATCTGATATGGATCATATCAAATTTCTCAAAACGTTCTACAATGGATCAAAATCACAAAAAGGCTTACATCAACTTTTAGATCAAGAGTTTGATAAGCTTGAATCAAAAAATGTAATGAATCTATCCAAAGAAGGTAAAAAAGATATCATTCTGAAAATTGGAAGATATGGAATTTATCTTGAGCGAGGAGAGGAAAAAGCTAATCTTCCAGATGAATTTGGTCCAGAAAATGTATCCTATGATATGGCAGAGGAAATGTTTCGTTTAAAGGCCAAGGATGATGAATCTATTGGCACATTAGATGGTGAGGATATTTTTGTCAAATCAGGACGATTCGGATCATATTTAAAATGTGGAGATAAAAATAAAGGATTCCCACCAAACGTTAATGCTGATAATATTACATCAGATTTGGCGAAAAAAATTATGTCTCTTCCATATTCCATTGGAAAAGATGAAAATAACGATGAAGTGAGAATTGATATTGGAAAATTTGGCCCATACATTAGATGTGGTAAAAAAACTAAATCAATTCCACCATCAAAAGATCTATTTGAACTTAATCTTGATGAGGCGATTGAGCTCCTTAATACAAAACAAAGCTCAGGTAAAGTTTTAGGAAAAGATGAAAAATCAGGTAAAGAAATTGAGTTAAAACGTGGCCGATTTGGATTCTATGTTACTGATGGAAAAATCAATGCGAGTTTAAAAAGTGGGGAAGATATGGAAATTACCCTTGAAGACGCTATTGATAAAATTAATGCAAAAGCAAAAAAGTAATCACTGGAGAATTAATGAGTAAAGCCACAATGATCGACCTACTAACGTCATTATCAAAGCAAAGAGGATTTATATTTCAAAGTAGTGAAATTTATGGAGGACTAGGATCAACATGGGATTACGGTCCTCTTGGTATAGAGTTAAAAAGAAATATAAAAAATCATTGGTGGAAATCAATGATTACAAAAAGACAGAACGTAGTTGGTATGGATGCATCAATACTCATGCACCCAGATGTGTGGCGTGCTAGTGGACATATTGATAATTTTCATGATCCTCTTGT
>CEUF01126782.1_pt1 | contig 15189 bp, 14 predicted proteins | sample 531461 | NCBI WGS metagenome assembly CEUF01 (sample SAMEA2623350, study PRJEB7988) | marine metagenome | biome: marine biome (ENVO:00000447); feature: surface water layer (ENVO:00002042); material: "saline water (ENVO:00002010), including plankton (ENVO:xxxxxxxx)" | depth 5 m | reverse complement strand
GGGAAAAACGTGCAACATCTTCTGTCAGTAGACGATATGAAAGAAAGTTATATATTTGATCTCTGGTCTAGGGCAATTGATCAAAAAAGTAACTATTCAAACGCTTTAAAGAATAAAATTTTAACAAATTTATTTTACGAACCCTCAACAAGAACTTCGTCATCTTTTTATAGTGCTATGGTTAGGCAGGGTGGATCTGTTATACCAATTAATAATGTAAAATTTTCAAGTGCTATAAAAGGTGAAAGCCTTGAGGATACAGTAATGACAATGGCAACAATGAGTGATTGCATAGTTTTAAGACATCCTGTAACCGGTTCTGTTACTAAGGCTGCTAATGTAAGTCAAGTACCGATAATAAATGCAGGTGATGGTGAGGGTGAACATCCTACACAAACCTTGCTTGATGGATTTACTATTTTTTATAATAAAAATGAAAAAATAGATAATTTAAGGATTACTATGATTGGCGACCTAAAAAATGGAAGAACGGTTAAAAGTTTGGTGAAATTTTTATCTAGGTATTCTGGGAATCATTTCAACTTTGTAAGCCCAAAAGAATTATCCTTTCCAAAAGAATCTTTACCAAAAAATTCATATGAAACCAACAAAATAGATGAGGTTATTAATGATACAGATGTTTTGTATGTAACTAGGGTTCAAACCGAAAGGGGCAGTGATCATCAGTATTCACTTTCTTTAGATAAATTAAATTTACTTCCAGAAAAATCTATCGTTATGCACCCTCTACCAAGAGTTTCTGAAATTCCAAGAGAGTTTGACAGTGATCCAAGAGCAAAATATTTTGATCAAATGCGTTATGGGTTGTGGTGCAGAATGATTCTTTTAAAAGATATTATTGTTTAGTATTAAGGTAGTCTAAAAAATTTTGTAATATTATTGATGCAGCAATTTTATCTATTACTTGTTGTCTTTTCTTTCTAGGTATATCTGCTTCTAATAGAGATCTCTCGGCAGAGACTGTAGTAAGTCTTTCATCCCATAATAAAATTGGAATATCTAATTCCTTTGATAAATTTTTTATAAAAGATCTGCTTGATTGTGATTTTGGTCCAATTGATCCATTCATGTTGATTGGATCACCAACAATAATTGCACAAATATCTCTTTCAGTAACAATTTTTTTTAAAATATTTAAGACCTCATTAAACTTCATGTTTTCGATTACTTTAAATGGCGATGCAATTTTTTGACTAATATCAGAAACTGCGATACCTGTTCTTTTTTTTCCTAGATCAATACCTAAAATTGAACTTTTAGGTGGTATTATTTCTCGAAATTGTTTTGAATCATTTATCATCATGTTTATAAGTATCAATTGTTAGTGTTGCGATGCAAGTAAGACTTTGCTATTTGTGAATTTTATTTTTGGAGAAACTATGTCAGTAGATAAAGATAATGTAATTAAAATAGCTAATTTATCAAAAATTTCCTTTAAAGATCATGAAATTGAAAAAATTTTAGAAGATTTAAATCAAATTATTGATTGGGTGGATCAACTCACAGAGGTAAATACTGATAACGTTTCGCCAACTTTTTCATCTTTTGATAATGATAAGGGTATGAAAAAAAGGGAAGATATAGTTAATGATGGTGATTATAGGGAAGATATAACAATGAATGCGCCTAACTCAGAAGAAGGTTTTTTTCTTGTACCGAAGGTTATAGATTAATGAAAAAACTTACTGAATTATGTCTTCATGAAGCAAGAGAAGGTCTTATAAATAAAGATTTTACATCTAAGGAGCTTACCCTAGATCATATTGAAGCAATGGAGTCCTCAAGATCATTAAATGCCTTTATTACTGAAACTCCTGAAATTGCAATTAAATCAGCAGAGGAGTCTGACTTAAGGTTAAGTAATGGGACAAATAGAGAATTAGAGGGAATTCCAATTGGCGTTAAGGATATGTTTTGCACTAAAGATGTATTAACTACTGCCTCTAGTAAAATGCTTTCAAATTTTATTCCACCATATGAGTCAACTGTCACAGAAAATTTATGGAATGAAGGTGCATTATTATTAGGAAAGCTTAATAATGATGAATTCGCAATGGGGTCTTCAAATGAAACAAGTTTTTATGGACCTGTTATAAACCCATGGAAAAGTGAAAATGAAAAAATTGATCTAGTTCCAGGTGGTTCGTCTGGTGGTTCGTCAGCATCTGTAGCTGCAAAAATAGGTTTAGGAGCCCTTGGAACAGATACAGGTGGTTCCATAAGACAGCCGGCCTCTTTTACAGGTACTGTAGGATTAAAACCAACTTACGGAAGATGTTCTAGATGGGGAATAATTGCTTTTGCCTCATCATTAGATCAAGCTGGTCCAATAACAAGAAATGTAAGAGATAATTCTATTTTATTGAAAAATATGTGTAGTCACGATCCAAAAGATACCACCAGCTCTTTAAAAGAAGTTCCAAATTTTGAAGACTCAATAGGGAAAAGTGTTAAAGGATTAAAAGTAGGTATTCCAAAAGAATTTTTTCAAGAGGGTATGCCTAATGAGATTGTTGAAATTTGGAACAAGGGAAAGGAATGGTTAAAAAAATCAGGAGCAGAAGTTACTGATATTTCTTTACCTAATACTAAATATGCTCTTCCCTGTTATTATATAATTGCTCCAGCTGAGGCATCATCTAACTTAGCTAGATATGATGGTGTAAGATTTGGTCATTCAGTTCAGTCCTCTGATATAAATGATTTTTATAAATTAACAAGATCTGAAGGTTTTGGAGACGAGGTTAAAAGAAGAATTATGATAGGAACTTATGTATTATCATCAGGTTATTATGATGCATATTATCTAAAAGCTCAAAAAGTAAGATCTTTAATAACAGAGGATTATAAGAATGTATTTAAAAATGTTGATGTTATATTGACTCCATCTACCCCGAGTTCAGCATTCGGGTTAAATGAAAAATCAGATGACCCTCTATCAATGTATTTGAATGATATTTTTACCGTTCCAGTCAATTTAGCCGGTTTACCAGCAATTTCAGTTCCTGCGGCTAGAGATTCAAATGGTTTGCCTCTTGGGCTTCAGTTAATTGGCAGGCCTTTTGAGGAGGAGACTATTTATTCATTTGCAAAAATATTAGAAGACTCTGCAGATTTCAAAAATATTGAAAACCAATGGTGGATCAAATGAAAAATTTGATTAAAGGAAGTACTGGTGATTGGGAGTTGGTTATTGGAATTGAAGTGCATGCTCAAATAATTTCAAATTCAAAACTTTTTTCTGGATCTTCAACATCTTTTGGTTCGGACCATAATACGCAAGTTAGTTTTGTTGATGCTGGAATGCCAGGAATGCTTCCAGTCATAAATTCAACTTGTGTTGAGCAAGCAATTAAAACTGGTTTAGGACTCAACGCAAAAATTAATAACTTTTCTATTTTTGATCGAAAGAATTATTTTTATCCTGATCTACCTCAAGGTTATCAAATCTCGCAATTTGAACAACCAATTGTAGGCAACGGAATGATAACAATTGATTTAGATGATGGTGAGTCAAAAAATATTGGAATTGAAAGACTTCACTTAGAGCAGGATGCAGGAAAATCACTTCATGATCAGCACCCAAGTTATTCATTTGTAGATTTGAATAGATCCGGTGTAGCATTAATGGAGATAGTATCAATGCCTGATATGAGGTCACCAGAAGAGGCACAAGCTTATGTTAAAAAATTAAGAAATATCATGAAGTATTTGCAAACTTGCGATGGAAATATGGAGGAAGGCTCCTTAAGAGCTGATATAAACGTTTCAGTTAGAAGACCTGGAGATGAATTAGGAATCAGATGTGAAATAAAAAACGTTAACTCAATTAAGTTTATTGGACAAGCTATTGTTTATGAAGCAAAAAGACAGATAGATTTGATAGAAAATGGTAATTTAGTTGAACAACAAACAAGACTTTTTGATCCTAAAAAAGGTCAAACAAGATCAATGAGAAGCAAAGAAGAATCCCATGATTATAGATATTTTCCTGACCCTGATTTATTGCCTTTGACATTTACTAATGAATTTGTTGATGAAATAAGAAAAACACTACCAGAGTTGCCGGATGTAAGAAGGAATAGGTTTATAGATGAGTATGGTTTATCACCTTATGACTCTAATATTTTAGTTTCTGAGAAAGAAACTGCAGATTATTTTGAAGAAGCTGCTAAAAATAGTAATCCTAAATTAGTTTGTAACTGGGTAATAGGTGAATTATTTTCTGTTTTAAATAAAATGAATAAGACCATTGAAAATTGTCCAATAAAGGCCTTAGATTTAGGCGAATTAGTTAATTTAATTGATGATGAGACTATAACAGGAAGGATTGCAAAAGACGTTTTTGAGATAATGATTGAAACAGGAAATAATCCAAAATCTATTGTTGATGAAAATAATATGAAACAAGTTAATGATTTAAGTGAAATCGAGATAATTATTGATAAAATCATTAAAAATAACCCTAGTCAGGTTGAGGCATTAGCAGAAAAACCAAACCTTATAGGATGGTTTGTTGGACAAACAATGAAGGAGACTCAAGGCAAGGCAAACCCTAAAACTGTAAATGAAATATTAAATAAAAAACTATTAAATGAAGACTAAAGCATGAAAAAACAGAAAAAACCAATTGAACTGTATTATTGGCCTACACCGAATGGATGGAAAATATCCATAATGTTAGAGGAGTGCAAAATTCCTTACATACTAAAACCTGTCAATATTGGTAAGGGTGAACAATTTAAACCTAAGTTTTTAAAAATTTCTCCCAATAATAGAATGCCAGCCATTATCGATCCTGAAGGACCAGGTGGAAAATCAATTTCTGTTTTTGAATCTGGTGCAATTCTTCAATATCTAGGAAGAAAATCAGGAAAGTTTTATCCAAAAAATGAGAGAGATAGAGTTAAAGTTGATGAATGGATATATTGGCAAATGTGTGGTCTTGGTCCTATGGCTGGTCAAGCTCATCATTTTAGACAATATGCCCCAAAAAAAATTAATTACGCAATCAAACGTTATACTGATGAGGTAAATAGGCTTTATGGTGTAATGAATAAACAATTAAAAAAATATGAATATCTTGCTGGAAGATACTCAATTGCAGATATGGCATGCTGGGGTTGGGTTAAACCATGGAAAAATCAGGGTCAAAAAATTTCTGACTTCCCATATCTTGAGAAATGGTTAGAGAAAGTTGGAAGTAGACCAGCTGTTAAAAAAGGTTTTGCTTTAGGCAAAGATTTAAGAAAACAATCTTTAGCGGATAATACTAAGGAAGCAAAAAAAGCTAAATCAATACTTTTTAATCAAAGAGCAAGGTAAATTTATGAATAAACGATTAGATAATTTAATTGATTTATTGGACATTGAAAGAATTGAGGTTAATCTTTTTAGAGGTAGAAGCCCCTCAGACAGATGGCAAAGAGTTTTTGGCGGTCAGGTTATTGGTCAAGCCCTTGTTGCAGCAAGTAGAACTGTTGAAGATAGAGTTTGTCACTCTCTTCATGCATATTTTTTGAGAGCAGGTGACCCCAAAGTCCCAATTTTATATGAAGTTGACAGGGCAAGAGATGGAAGATCGTTTACTTCAAGAAGGGTAGTAGCAGTTCAACATGGTAAGAAAATTTTTAATTTATCAGCTTCTTTTCAAATAGAGGAAGAGGGACTAAATCATCAAGATCAAATGCCTAATGTAGCAAATTATAATGATCTCCCATCCGAGCATGATTTAAGGAAAAAAATAATAAAAAATGTTCCTGAGGAATATAAAGACTCTTTCAATAAAGAGTGGCCTGTGGAGCTTAGACCAATTGATCCAGTAGATTTAATGAATCCTCAACCTAAAACTCCTCAAAATTTGTTATGGTTTAGAGCAAAATCATCATTGCCAGAGGATGTTTCGTTGCATCAGTGTGTTTTAGCATATATGTCAGATATGTCTCTATTAGATACCTGTACAAATCCACATGGTATAAACTTTATGAGTCCAAACCTTCAATCAGCTAGCTTAGATCATGCTATGTGGTTTCATAGACCTTTTAAGGCAGATGAATGGCTTCTCTTTAGTCAAGATAGCCCATCTGCATCTGGAGCAAGAGGTTTTAATAGAGGGAGTATTTTTGATGTTTCAGGTAATTTAGTGGCTTCTGTTGCCCAAGAGGGCCTTATTAGGGTAGTTAATAAAGAAACTACTTAATTTCTAGTATATTTAATAATTCAGCTGCAGCATCCACAATATTTGTACCAGTGGCAAAAATAGCCGATGCACCAGAGTCTAAAAGCGCACTAAAATCATCTTTTGGTATTACTCCTCCTACAACTATATGAATATCTTCCAATCCTCTTATATTTAACTCATCTTTTAATTGAGGAACTAAAGTCAAATGACCAGCTGCTAAAGATGATGCAGCAACAATATCAGACTCAGTTGTTAAGACTAACTCTGCAACTTCGGAAGGTGTTTGAAACAAAGAACCGACTTCAATATCAAAGCCCATATCAACAAGAGCGCTCGCAACAACTTTTTGCCCTCTATCATGACCATCTTGGCCTAATTTTGCTATAAACACTTTTGGTTTTCTATGTTCTTTGGCTTCAAAATCTTTTGTTCTCTTCCTAATAAAATCAATTTTTTCTGAGGAAAAATTATTAGCATATGTATTCTTTATAAGAGTTACATCGGCTTTATGTCTATCCCAAACTTCTTCCATTGCGTTAGAAATTTCTCCAACAGTTGCACCAACTCTTGCAGCATTTACGGCAAGCTCCAGTACATTTTTGTTTTGTTTAATTCCAGATCTAATTTTTTCTAATTTATCCTTAACTTCATCACTATTTCTTTCAGATTTAAGTTTTTTTAATCTGTCTATCTGATTAGCAAGAACTTGAGAATTATCTACTTTTTTGATATCTATTTTTTCTTCTTCATTTTCAGATAAGGTAAATTTATTAACACCAACAACAGTTTTTTCTCTTGAATCTATTCTTGCTTGAACTTTTGTCGCTGACTCTTCAATTCTCATTTTTGGAATATTCTTTTCTATAGCTTCAGTCATTCCACCGTATTCATTTATTTCCTCAATGTGTTTGAGAGCTTTTTCTGCAAGATCAGAGGTTAACTTTTCAATAAAAAATGAACCACCCCAAGGATCTATTACATCACAAGTACCTGTTTCTTTTTGAATAAAAAGTTGTGTATTTCTTGCTATTCTAGCAGAAAAATCAGTTGGTAAAGCAATTGCTTCATCAAAGCTATTAGTATGCAAGGATTGTGTATGCCCATGAGTTGCTGCAAGAGCCTCAATACAGGTTCTTGTAATGTTATTCAAAGGATCTTGAGCTGTTAGAGACCAACCAGAGGTTTGACAATGAGTTCTTAAGGCAAGAGATCTTTGGTCTTTTGGATTAAATTCCCTTACTAAATTAGCCCAAATTAAACGACCGGCTCTCATTTTTGCTATTTCCATGAAATAATCCATGCCAATAGCCCAAAAAAATGAAAGTCTGGGGGCAAAAGCATCAATATCTAACCCTGCATCTATTCCAGCTTTTATGTATTCAAGGCCATCGGCAATTGTATATGCTAGCTCTAAATCTGCTGACGCACCTGCCTCTTGCATATGGTAACCAGATATTGAAATTGAATTAAACTTTGGCATATTTTCAGCTGTATATCTAAAAATATCGGAAATTATCCTCATTGACGGCTTTGGAGGGTAAATATATGTATTTCTGACCATAAATTCTTTTAAAATATCATTTTGAATTGTTCCTTTTAATTGATCTGTTGTAACACCTTGTTCTTCAGCAGCTACAATGTATAAGGCCATAATTGGAATTACCGCACCATTCATGGTCATAGAAACAGACATTTTGTCTAGAGGAATATCTTTAAAAAGAACTCTCATATCTAATATGGAGTCTATTGCGACTCCTGCCATACCCACATCGCCTGAAACCCTTGGATTATCTGAGTCATAACCCCTGTGAGTAGCTAGATCAAAAGCAATTGATAAACCCATTTGTCCATTTTCAAGATTCTTCTTATAAAATGCATTTGACTCTTCAGCAGTTGAAAAGCCTGCATATTGCCTAATAGTCCAGGGTTTATTTGTATACATAGTTGGGTAGGGGCCTCTAACAAAAGGATCTATGCCTGGTAAAGACTCTGTATGTTTGAGATTTTCAATATCTTTTTTTGTATAAAATGATTTTAAGTCTATTCCTTCAGGTGTTTCATATACATTAGATTTACTATCTAAGTTATTGTTATTTAATATATTTAAATCTAATTCTATATCTTTTAATGGTTTAAAGTTACTCATGAAACTTTCCTAAATATTATTACTTTCAAATGGTTTTACATTAATTGGATTTGAGTCTGGGTCTTTATATGAATTTTCTCCAACTTTTATTATTTTTTTTTCTAAAATTTTATTCTTAAACTCATTACGTGAATTTTTTAAACTCTCTATGAAATCTTTTGACTCAATAAGAGGAATGACTCCTCCATTATTTTCTTTTATTTTGATATTCTTCCAAGCATATTGAGCAATATCGTTAGTAAGTTTCTCTATATAAAAAGAGCCTCCAGAAGGATCTTGAACCCTTGATATTCTCGATTCTTCCTGAAGGATTATATGAGTATTTCTTGTTAGCCTTTTAATAAAATCAGGTGCCTGGCCAAGTTTATGAGTAATATTATTACAGATTATTTTATTTGAACCGCCAATTGCAGAAGCAAGCGCAGCTGTGGTTATTCTTAGTTGATTTACCCATGGATCCTCTTGAAAGAGAATATTTGAAGACGACCTTGAGGTTATGTTCAGACTGCATTTTAAATTATAATGCTTAAAAATATTATTAAATATTATTCGAGAAGCTCTTATTTTAGCGATAGATGTAAAAAAATCAGTGTTTGCAGATAAGGTTACGTTTACTAAAAACTCATCTTCATTTTTATTTTTATGATTTTCATACATTTTCATGAAACTAAGTGCTAGTAATTCAATTTCTTCAGATGTATTTGCTCCAAGATCATTCCATAAGCTTCCATCAAAGTTAATTAGGTTAATATTTTTAAAGTCAGAATTGACTTCTTCCTGAAGTATTTTTAGTTCTTCAAAATTTATTTTTTCGTTAATTTCTTTATTCATTGAAAATTCATCTAGCCATAAACCCGATGCAAAAGGATCAATTTCGAACCCGCCTAAGACATTTTTATTTTTATTGTTTTTTAAAAAATTAATATAATTTGATAAACTCTCTTTTGAGTAATTAATGTTTCTAATAAAAACAGGAGCAATAGATAAATCCACGTTGTTTAATACTTTATCTAAGGTATTAATTTCAAAGAATGATATCTCAATAGAATTGCTACCTCTCTCAAGTTCCCCTAAGATTCTGCCATTCAGTATTTTAGGGTCATTGTTATGATCAATTGTTGTGCATATATACCAAGGCATATAATTATTTACATTAGGCCTTAATCCTCTTCTTAGAGAGTAACTATAATCCTCTTCCTCATCTCTTGAGGTATATAATGGCTTAATTGAAAGACCATTATCAATTTCTTTATTTAAGTCTTCTAAATCTTGATCTTTAAGCGCAGCAGAAGCAATTTTTTCCCATTCTGAAATATCTGCTTTTTCAGCAATTAAATATTTTTCTATATTTTTGGCCATAAATTACTTATACGATATTTTTTAATTATTGAATACAAATACGATATAAACATTTATATAAATAATTATAATAGTTAAGTAAAAAAATTAAAAATTTATAGAAAAAATTACAAATATGAAGAACATTTTTATAATCCCTAAACAACTAAATAAGTTGGCTATTTTTTTATCACCTTGGTTTGCGATAATTTCATTTATCTTGTTAATAGCCGGTCTTTGGTTATCTTTTTTTTACTCTCCAATTGATTATCAACAAGGAAATGCTGTTAGAATATTATACATTCACGCTCCTTCTGCTTGGTTGTGCATGATGATTTATTCATTTTTAGCAATAAATAGTTTTTTTGGCCTAATTTACGGTCATGTAACTGCATTTTGTTTAGCAAGGGCAGCAGCGCCTATAGGGCTTACATTCACCTCAATTTGTCTAATTACAGGTTCAGTTTGGGGAAAACCAATGTGGGGTACTTGGTGGGTTTGGGATGCAAGACTAACCTCAGTATTGGTTTTATTCTTTTTTTATGTTGGCTATATTATTTTTTCAAAATCATTCAGTGACTTTTCAAAAGGCGAAAAATTTTCTTCGATTTTGTCAATTATTGGTATTGTCAATTTACCTATAATAAAATTTTCTGTAGATTATTGGAATACTCTTCATCAACCTGCAAGTATATCAAAACTTAGCTCTCCATCAATTCATATAGATATGCTTATTCCTCTTATAGTAATGTTTTTTTCCTTTCTATTTTTATTTTTATATATTTTGATTTTAAGGTTTCAAGCAGAATTAAATATAAGAAAAGTTAATATTAATAATATGAAGCTTTTTAGGGATAATTAAATGAAGGATTATTCATTTTATATACTAATAGCTTATTTTTTTTGTTTCTTTGGCCTCATAATTTTGATTATTTTATCAAAATTATTTCTTTCAAATTCAAAAAAAATGCTTAAAGAAATCGAGAAAAATGACTAAAAGAAGAAATAAAATTTATAAAATAATTTCTCTATTATTGGTTATATCTATTTCACTTTTTTTAATAATTTATGCCTTAAGAGATAATGTAATATTTTTCTATTCACCATCTGAGGTAATGGAAAAAGTTTCTAAAAAAGAAATTACTGATGGTTCTCTTATAAGGTTGGGAGGCCTTGTCCTTGAAAGCAGTTTTAGTAGGAATAAAAATAATCAGGTATTTTTCATAATAACTGATAATAAAAAAGAAATTTTTGTTTTGTACTCTGGCATCCTACCAGATCTTTTTGAGGAGGGTCAGGGGGTAATAGCTGAGGGTTTTTTAAGGCTTAATAAAAATTCTATAAAATATCCAGAAGGATACTCTCTTTTAAATAATAATTTATATTTTGAAGCGCAAACAGTTTTGGCGAAACATGATGAAAATTATATGCCTCCAGAAGTGGCAGATTCTCTTAAAATGGAGTCATACAATAATGATTAATTTTGCTAATTTTAGTGTTTTAATTGTAGCTATCTTATCTTTGATGCAGTTTTTTATTCCGCTATTTGGAAAGATATTTAGTCTCAAAACCCTCAACTACACTATTTCTTTTATATCGATTTCTTGCTTTACGTTATTAAGCATTTCTTTTTTGACTTTAATTTCTGCTTATATAAATTCAGATTTCTCATTATTAAATGTTTGGTCTAATTCACATACATCAAAACCATTAATTTATAAAATTTCTGGGTCTTGGGGAAATCACGAGGGATCTATGCTTTTGTGGTGTTGGGTAATGTCTTTGTATGGTTTTTTTGTAGCGATAAATTTTCAAAAAATATCATCAGACTTCAAAACTAAAATTTTAATGTTTCAAGGAATATTAAGTTTTGGATTTATTATATTTTTAAAATTTAAATCAAATCCATTTGAAAAATTATTTCCAGTTCCAGAGGAAGGCATTGGATTGAATCCTTTACTTCAAGACCCTGGGTTGGCATTTCATCCACCATTTCTTTACCTTGGTTACGTTGGATTATCAATTGTTTGGTCATTTGCATTAGCTGGGCTTTTTAATGATAGCTTTGATAAAAACTGGGCAACGAAAACAAAGCCATGGGTAATTTTATCTTGGGTTTTTTTATCAATTGGAATTACCTTAGGTTCTTATTGGGCTTACTATGAGCTGGGGTGGGGTGGTTTTTGGTTTTGGGATCCTGTAGAAAATGCATCACTTATTCCTTGGATAGTTGCTACAGCTCTTATGCACTCAATTATAGTGATGGAAAAAAGAGGGATTTTGATTAATTGGTGTATATTATTATCAATACTAGGCTTTGCTCTATCAATGGTTGGAACATTTATTGTTAGATCTGGATTATTAACATCAGTTCATGCATTTGCAAATGACCCTGACAGAGGCTTATTTATTTTATTATTAATTGCTATTTATATTATTGTAAGTTTATTTATTTTTGCAATAAAGCCTATCAAAACCAATCAATTATCACAGTATAATTTCTTAAGTAAGGACTTCTTTCTAATAATTAATAATTTATTATTAATTGTTTCTGCTCTTACAATTTTTGTAGGAACAATATACCCAATGATTTTAGAGATTTTTTCTGCAGAGAGAATTTCAGTTGGTACACCTTTTTATACCATAACAGTTATACCAATAATTTTTCTTTTTTCAGTCTTGGCTCCTATGGCAATTTTTTTACCGTGGGGAAAACTAAAGGTTAATTTTGAATATTTAAAAATTTTCCTATTATTAGCTGTTTCATCTTTATTTACATGGATTTTTTATATTTATTTTGATGTTCAAAACATTTTTTCAAATTTAGGGGTTTTTGTTTCATTTTGGATTATTTTAGCCTCTTTATATGTGCTTATTATTAAAAATAAAAAATTAAGCTTTTCATCTTTTTTTGGACACTTAGGGCTAGGAATTTTAATCCTTGGTTGTTCAATATCTATATCATCTCAAAAACAATACGAGGGACCCTTATCTTTTAATGAAAATATAACTATTGGAGATTTTAAAGTTAAGTTTCTAGATGTTGAGGACGGAACAGGACCAAATTATATAAACTCTACTGGGAGTTTTTCTTTGGAAAAATATGGAAGAATTATAAATTTGACTGCTGAAAAAAGATTTTATCCTGTAGAAAAATCAATAACAACTGAAGCAGGAATTTATTCCAAATATTTTTCACATATTTATATTATTTTAGGTGAAAAAATTAATTCAGAGGAGTGGATGGTTAGGATTTGGTTTAAACCATTAGTTTCCTTAATATGGATAGGAGCATTAATTACAGCATTTGGAGGAATATTATCATTATTTAAAAAAATCAATTTAAGAACGAACTTTAAATACCTATTTTTGTTGATTATCTTTTTATTCTCTTTTCCAATTAATTCATACTCAAACGTTATAAATAATGATGAAGTTGAACAAATTGAAAATCGTATAAAGTCGATTAATCAAAATATAAGATGCTTAGTTTGTGAATCTCAAACTATCGATGAGTCAAATTCTCCTTTAGCAAAAGATCTGAGAGGTATTGTTCGAAGTAAAGTTTTAAATAACGAAACTGATGAGAGTATTTATAATTATTTTAGGGAAAGGTATGGTGACTATATAATTATGAAGCCACCATTTAGGAATAATACGTTCTTCCTATGGATAGCACCATTAATATTTTTAATCATTGGTCTTGTTTTGATTTTTAAATATCAAAGAGAGCAGAATGGAAATTAATATGGGAAAATTAAATGTTTCTAGTTTAACTTGCTATAGATCAGGTAATGAAATTTTCAAAAATATATCTTTTAGCTTAGACGATGGTCAGATTTGTCTTCTTACAGGTGCAAATGGATCAGGAAAAACAACTCTCTTAAGAGTTTTAGCTGGACTCACGCCATCAAGCTCAGGTTTTATAGAATACAATAACTTAAGCTCACTTAATGATAATTTTTATATTTTAGGCCATAAGTTGGGTATTAAGGATGAGATCACGCCTTATGAAGATTTACTTTTTTGGTCTTCACTTTATGAATATAAAAATTTCGAAGATACCCTTAAGAGGTTTGATTTATTTAATAGTAAATCACTTAAGTGCAAATACTTATCTCAAGGGCAGAAGCAGAGATTGGCAATTTCTCGCTTATCGATTTCTAAAAAACCTATTTGGTTATTAGATGAGCCTATATCCTCCTTAGATAAGCAGGGTATTTCTCTATTAAAAGATTTAATCGATAAGCATATTTATCTTGGAGGTATAGCTATTATTTCATCACATATTGATTTTTTAAAAAAATATGATTTTCGAATAGATATGGATAAATAAAATGAAAAATTTCAAATTACTATTTTTAAGAGAAATTAAGGGATCTTTTGGCTTAAAGGGGAGTTATATCCTATCTTTAACATTTTTTTCAATTTCCATAATTTTATTGCCCATTGGTATAGGGCCAAACAAAGGCTTTTTATCATCTATATCACCAGGTTTAATATGGGTTTCAATTATATTAACAACTTTACTTTCTTTAAATAATATTTTCCGTGAAGATTTTAATGATGGAACTCTAGATTTGTATAAAACAGGACCTTTATCGATAATAGAGATATGTTTTGTAAAGGCCATTGTTCATTGGGTATCTAATTTTTTACCTTTAATTTTCATAACACCAATTTTAAGTATATTCTTAGATTTTCCTTCTAATATATTGATTTATATGATTTTATCTCTTGTTTTAGGAACACCTTCTTTAAGTTTTATTGGCATTCTGGGCTCTTCATTAACTTTATCCTTAAAGCAAAATAACCTACTTATTCCATTAATAATTTTTCCACTTTTTATTCCAATATTAATTTTTGGATCAGGATCAATTTCATCATTAATATTTATTGGGTTTGAGGATATATTTATAAGACAAATATTAATTTTATCAGGTATTAGCGGTTTGTCAGTTGCCTTATGTCCATTTCTTTGCAGTTATATTTTAGATGTTAATTATGATTAAGTGTTTTCGTCAGGAATAAATTTAAGCGCTAAACCATTTATACAATACCTTAGACCAGTCGGTTCTGGTCCATCGTTAAAAACATGACCTAAATGCTCTCCCTCTTTAGAGAGAATCTCTTCCCTTATCATTCCATGAGATGTATCTTTTTTAAGAATAATATTTTCTTTAATGGTGTCATAAAAACTTGGCCATCCACTACCTGACTCAAATTTTGTTTCGGACCTAAAAACAGGTAAACCCTTATCAGCAGTTACATATAAACCAGGTCTTTTTTCGTAAAGTAAATCACTTGTACCTGGCATTTCTGTTCCAGAGTTATAAAGAATATTTTTTTGTTCATCGGTTAAATCGTTACTCATATCTCAATATTTCCTCTATAATTTAAATAATAGACTAATTACTTTACACAGTGATATAAAATTGGCATTTTGTCGATATAATTTGGAGAGGTGGCCGAGTGGTCGAAGGCGCTCCCCTGCTAAGGGAGT
>CEUF01035221.1_pt1 | contig 15232 bp, 13 predicted proteins | sample 531461 | NCBI WGS metagenome assembly CEUF01 (sample SAMEA2623350, study PRJEB7988) | marine metagenome | biome: marine biome (ENVO:00000447); feature: surface water layer (ENVO:00002042); material: "saline water (ENVO:00002010), including plankton (ENVO:xxxxxxxx)" | depth 5 m | reverse complement strand
AGAACTCCCAGAGAATTTGCATAATCAAAAATTTCAAAAAGCTCTTCGTTAGAAAGCTGATTTTTACTTAATAAGTCTAGAGTATATTCAACTCCTAAATCTTGGGAGTTTCTTTTTTTAGTATAAATGTTGTCCATTTGGCGCATTTGGAATTTCACAATATCTGCTCCAACTTCTTTTGCGCTTTCTATCATTTCCTTAGCTAAGTTAATGTCGCCATTATGGTTATTACCTATTTCCGCTATAAATTTACAACTCTCTTTATTAGAGATTTCAATTTTTCCAATCTTGAAAGGAATATCTTTATAGATAGAAATTGACTTTACTTCATAAAAATCGTTTAGAACGGGTATAAAATTAACTGCTCCCTTCAGAAAAATTTGGTTTAAGACTTCTTTATCTGTAGTAAAGCTTTTTTGAGGATTAAGATTTATACAGTCGTCTACTGATAATCTTTCACCGGTCTTCATTAACCCTCTTCTAATATCTCCATCAGTAATTGTTCCGTAGAGCTTATTTTGTCTTGTTACTACAAGACCCCCAATGGAATTTTCCTCAATTTTTTTTAAAGCTTCTGTAGCTTCAAAAGGATAGTTGATTATGTATTTATCAAGATTGTTAGTAATTATCATTTTCTTTCCAAAGATTCTCGTAGATTATTTCATGAGATTGTTTATTGAAAGAGGTTTTATTTAGATAGTCCTTATAAAATTCGAAATCTTTCGGATAAGCAATTGCTCTTTCTAATGAATAGTTTTTTGAAAGATGCTCATATGTTACAGGAGTCTTTCCAAATATATGAGCAAGTTTTAATTGATTTTTTAAGTATTTGCTTGACGAAAATTTAGAAGACAAAAAAAGTATAGGTTTTTTGAAAAGTACTGATAGATTCAATGCAGTGCTCTTATGGACTACTGACATTGAACAGTTTTTTATCAATTCTAAAGTAAGGCCTTCGAAAATAGGTATATCTCCGAATCTATCATTTTTATAATTTGAGCTCGGGTGAGCTGCAACAAAAACCTTCTTGGATAACATAGATGATATTTTTTTTAAAGATTTTTTAACCTCGTCATAATAATCTTCTCCAAAAAATCCATCATATTTTTTTACAACATATTGGTCAGGGTGATTTGTTCCCCCCTCATCGATAAAAATCAAACTATCTTTTATATCTTCAATTGAATAATTTTTTTTTGATATATCCGTAATATCCTTAGTTATGCTTCCCATATCAAATATTAAATTACTATAACCTTCGTCAGGAATTTCTACATAGGAAGCTTCAAAGTTATAGAATACAAAATTTGTTAATTCCGATTTTTTTGAAGAAGTAAAAATAACTGTAGGATATCCAATATTAAAGATTTTTATAGCAATTCTATTGAGTATTATTTTTATAGTTTTCTTTATTTGAAAAACTAAGGGTCTGTTTAAATTATATGTTTCAGGTATTGTATTAAATAACTGTAATGACCATGGTAATTTATTTTCTTTTAAAAACTTTAAAAGCCAAAATTGTTTGAAAAAATGACACCCACCTAAGATAATTACGTTGATACTCTTTTTATCTTTAAGAAAGTGTTTTATTTCTTTTTTATTGTTCGAACTTAAGAGGTAATCAAAGTGTTTTTTTTGATTTAATGTTGTAATGACAAGACAATCAACTTTTTTCTCCCCAAAGAAATCTAGGCCATATCTTTGATGATCTCTCTCCGTCCATAAGCCATTAGAAGGAATATAAATTAAGCCCCTATCATTCATAGTAAATGGATTGTATAGAAAAAAACTGAACTGTATAGTAAACCAAAAAAAGAGTTTAAAATTGTATTTGCTTGGAATTTCGGCCTTCTATCATGACAGTGCCATCACTTTACTCAAAGATGGAGAAATAATTTTTGCTGCTCAGGAAGAAAGATTTTCTCGTAAAAAAGCTGACCCAAACTTTCCTTTCAAAGCCTTAAATTTTTGTTTGGAAAAATTAGAATTGTCTATAAATGACATAGAAGAAATTATTTATTACGAAAATCCTTATAAAAAATATTCTAGATTAATTGATAATTTTACATCTTTTGCTCCAAGAGGATTTGATAACTTTAGAGAATCAATAGGTTCATTTTTGGATTGGAAGAGAGAGATACCTTCTTATATTAAAAAAAATTTGAATTATAGAAACAAGATTTCCTTCATCGATCATCACCTTTCTCATGCATCATCAGCTTTTTTTCCTTCCCCTTTCGAAGAAGCTGGAATTTTAACGATTGATGGAGTAGGAGAATATGCAACAGCCTCAATATCATTAGGCAAGCAAAATAAAGTAAAAATGCTTAAAGAGTTAAAATATCCTCATTCTTTAGGTCTTTTGTATTCAGCTTTCACTTACTATGCTGGTTTTAAGGTAAATTTTGGAGAATATAAATTAATGGGTCTAGCTCCTTATGGAAAACCAAAATACGTTGAAACAATAGAAAATAATTTAATCCATATTAAAGATGATGGTTCTTTTCAGCTAGATATGAGTTATTTTGATTTTGCTACAGGCAAAAAAATGATTAATGGGAAATTTAATAACCTTTTTGGCGGAGATCCTCGAAAACCTGAATCAGAAATCAGACAAAAAGATATGGATATTGCTAGATCTATTCAAGAAGTTACTGAAAAAATTGTCATGAAATTAGCGATAACTACTAAAGAACTTACAAAGTCTAAATATTTATGTTTAGCAGGCGGAGTTGCATTAAATTGTGTTGCTAATGGAAAGGTCTTGAGAAGTGGTTTGTTTGAAGATATTTTCATACAGCCTGCATCTGGGGATGCTGGAAATTCTTTAGGGTGCGCTCTCCACAACTGGTTTGATGTAAAAAATAATAAACGTATACCAATAGAAAATTTTCAAAAAGGATCATATTTAGGTCCAGAATATTCAAACGAGGATATAAATAATTTTTTAAATAAAAATAATCTCAAAGCTGAAAAATTAGCTGATAATGAATTATCAAAAAAAATAGCAAATTTATTAAATCAAAAAAAAATTATTGGTTTGTTTAGGGGGAAGATGGAATTTGGACCTAGAGCTTTAGGAAATAGAAGTATTATTGGCGATCCCAGGGATCCAAAAATGCAGAAAGACATGAATCTTAGAATTAAGTATCGAGAATCCTTTAGACCTTTTGCTCCAAGCGTTATTGAAGAAGAAGCTCATAAGTTTTTTAAAATATCAAAAGAACACAAAAGTCCTTACATGTTGATAACAACCGAGGTAAATGAAAATATTAAAACCAAAAATAACAAAAACGATGATATAAAGGGTTTAGACTTGTTAAAAATAGAACGATCTGAAATTCCTGCAGTTACTCATGTAGATTATTCCGCAAGACTTCAAACCGTATCTAAGCAAACTAATCATTTCTACCACAGTTTAATAAGTGATTTTTATTCTTTATCAAAATATCCTGTAATTATAAACACTTCGTTTAATGTAAGAGGAGAACCAATAGTATGTAGTTTAGAAGATGCATATACTTGTTTTATGCGAACAGAAATTGATTACCTTGTTTTGGGAAACTATCTTCTAACTAAAAAAGAACAAAAAAAGATTACAGAAGACACTGATTGGCGTAAAGAGTTTGAATTGGACTAGATAATGAGAGGTTTAATTATAAAAATTTATTTATATTTTTTATATTTTTTTTATATTTTGCCAAAAGCGTTAATAAATTTTATTTTAGGGAAAGATGTATTAAAAATTAAACTAGGTGAATATGACTCCCTTTTAGATGATTACACTGAAAATTTCAATGTAGATTCTGAAAAGGTAACAAAAAAAAATACAGAAAAGGAAGAACTTCAAGAAACACCTGACGACAAATATCCTCTTTGGTGAGCTTAGGTAGATGTTAAAAAGTCTCCAAGAAAAATTTAATTTAAAAAATATTAGGAGATTTATGCCACTTCTTTTGTTTGCAATGATAATTTTTTTTAGTTTTGCAAATTTTACTTTATTTAAATACCTAACTGCCGAAAACTTATCTCTTCAAAATAAAACATTAATATTATTCATATTTAACCTTTTAATAATTCTTTCTTGCGAATTTCTTTTCAGATTCACCTATAGATTGTTAAAGAAAAAAAAATATCAACTTATAAAAAAGATTAAATTGGAGGATTTGTATCACATTCCTCACCCTTTTCTAACTGCTGTATATAAAAAGAATTCAATAGGTCAAAAGGAAATGTCAGTTTTTTACCCCCTTAATAAAGATATGAAATTTAAATTCCCAATTTTAAGGACCAATAATGAAGGGTTTATGGACGGTTTGGATGGTTCAAGGAATATAATTTTACCAAAACCAGAAAATGAAAAAAGAATAATATGTTTAGGAGCCTCCACTACTGGAAATTACATTAAATATAATGATGAAGTAACAAGTTATCCTTTGGAGTTAGAAAAATTATTTTCTCTCGAATATCCAAAAAAAAACATAAAAGTAATAAATTGCGGTTTTGGGGGCTGGACCTCAGCAGAAATTCTTATAAATTTTTTACTAAAAGTATTTTCCTATAGTCCTGATATTATCATTATCTATCATGCTCATAATGATATACCTAGTTATCTAACTCCCAACTTCCAAAACGATTACTCTCATAGCAGAAGAAACTTTGCATTTGAATTTTCGAAATTTAAAAAAAATAGATATATTCCTGATATACCTTTGGCTATATATAATATTATCGCCTTATCAATTTTTAAAAATTGGAATCCTAGAGTAACCCTGGGAGATGCAATTTCGCAAAACACTCCTAATTACAGTGCTAATTTTGATGGCTTGGATATTTACAAAAGAAATATTGAACACATAGTTAAAATTTGTATTCAGAGTGAAATAGATGTTGTTTTATCTTCGTATGCTCATTTTCTATATGATGAGATTAAAGATTCTGAAGTACACCTAAAAATTAGATCCGGAATTGAGAAAGAAAACCTTATAACTAGAAAATTAGCTGATAAGTATAACCTTAGCTATGTAGATAACTTTAAGTTGATTCCTTCCGAAGAAGAATTCTTCGTAGACTCAATACATTTTTCTCCAAAGGGGATGAGCACTATTGCGAGAAATTTTTTCTCTGAGATTTCAGAAAATTTACTATAGCTATTCATAAAGGTTGAATTCTGTATCATATTTTTCAGTTTTTTTATAATCAATTAAATCATTTTTTTTTAAAAGGGATGTAAAGGAACCATATATAAAATATCTTTTTTCATTATGATCTATCATTTTATCTACAGAGTGATAGCTATCCATTGATCCATCAATAAATATTGCTCGCCCAGTCTTAGGCGAAATAGATTCAACTAAATCACAATCTGAAGGATTAGGATTTTTTGGAAAGAAACCTTTATTTTCTTTGAGTTTAAAAAGGTTAAAATTTCCTCCAATAGAACCTTCAGTCACATCATTTAAATATATTAAGAAAATTATTATTCTTGCGTCCGTATCTCTATGTATTGGGAGAGAATAACCGTTTTGGGCAATTGAAAAATCAAATAAAAGCTCTAAAGGATTTTTATTTAAAAAAAAGTATTTTACCAACCTCAGACTTAAGAACATTCTTTGTATGAATCTAAGAAGCAAAAACCAGAGAATCCTTTTTGATGAAAGATTATTTATGTTTTGGGCGTTATATCTTTTTTTATTTTTTAGAAATGAAAGCAAATCTTTAGATTTGTACAGATTTATAAATTCATAAGAGTCAATTTTTAAATTCAGCTTTGAAAATGCAAACCTGGTAAAATCTTTACTTTCTAAAAATGAAGAAAAATCTCTCCAAGAGTTATTTGAATTCTTTAATTTCAAAAAATCTTCGGAGGTACAACTTATAAAATTCCTCCCGTTGTGAATTATATTTTCGGAAAATAATTCGCTTTCAAGATTTTTTGCTGAAGAAACGAGATTGTTACACAAATTCTCATCAATGAAATTCTCAATTACTAAATATTTCATTTAATCATAAGAAGTCTTTTAAATTTTTTACAATATATTCCATGACTCTTAAATCTGAGTGTGTATCAATTTCGTTAGTCCAAGGAAAAGTTTGTAAATATTTTCCTGAATTTTTATCATACCATTTGCCTAAATCAATTAGTTTCTTTGATAAGATATATATGTTTCCATCATCGTAAAACCATCCTTTTAGTTTTTGTCGACCAGTGTTTTTTGTTTTCCCCCATTCATAATTTTTACAAACAAATCCAGTAGCCAGACAGTCATATTTTTTATCTATGAATTCGTCAATACACTTATCAATAATATTTTTTTGTCGCAAGGGAGAAGTAGGTTGCAGAATTACATAATTATCTGATACAAGTTCTGGATTACTATTCAAGTTAATAAGTAAATCTAAAGTTGTGGAGCTGTCGCTTGATAGTTTTTTGCTTCTTTCATGAGTTTTTACTCCTAATTTTTTTGCATAACTTAATATTTCGTCATCTTCAGAAGAGATAAAAAAATCATCTATTTTTTTACTTTCCCTGGCATGCTCTACTGTCCAGTAAATAAGTGGTTTTCCATTAAAATTAACAAGGTTTTTCTTTTTGATTCCCTTGCTTCCACCTCTTGCTGGAATTACTGCCTTAAAATTCATTTTCTCGTCTACTTTTATTTATTTGAACAGAATACACTTTTCAGAAAATGAATAAAATAATTCAGTCTTTAAATTCTTTTATAAATATCCAAAGCAAAATCTTCAGAAAATTTTGATATCCAATTATTACCAAATATATGCCTCAAAGGATTTTCCATTTTTTTTCCAATCTCATACATTTTTAAAAAGTCTTTTTCTGACATATCTCTGGCCAAGTTCTCAGGGAGTTTAATAGAATTTTTCTTTAACATTTTTGTAAAAGTATCTACAGGCTCACCATAAACTTCTTTCAATTTTGAAAAAATAATAGCATTTGCTTTGCCATGAGGAACTCCAAAAAGAAAACTTAAGCCATATGAGAGAACATGAGTAACTCCTACCTCTGAATTCATTATTGCAGTTCCAGCCAAAAAGGATGCAGTTAATAAGTCTTCCTTATTTTCGCTAGAATTTAAAAAATAATTTTCGCACAAAGACTTTGCAGATGAAGCATATTGTTTTGTAAGCTTATTGCCAAAGGACCCATTTAATGACTCAATTGAATGAATATAACAATCCATTCCTGTATAGAATTCTATTTCTTTTGGAACAGAATTAATTAAAAAAGAATCAAGGTAAACTCTATCTGGAAGGCAAAAAATTGAATTTATACCCTGTTTTTTTTCTTCTGAGTTTAGAACTGCAGACCTTGTTGCTTCAGCTCCAGTTCCAGCTAAAGATGGAAAAATTATTTTTTTTATTCCTTTTTTCTTAGGGATTTCCCAGCCTTGATAGTCTTTAGCATACCCCTTATTTGTAAGCATTACAGAAACTGCTTTCCCAAGATCAATTACAGATCCCCCTCCTATAATACCTAGACACTTTATTTTATATTTATTTTTTTTAATGAATTTAACTAAGTCATCAACTTGGTCTGTGGATGGCTCATGTCTGATTTCTAAAAAAATTATATTTTTTGTTTTAACAAATCTTTTTATTTTATTTTTTACAGCGCTATCAACAATCCAAAAAACAGACTTTAAATCATAACTTTTATAAATGTCTTCTATGCCTTTTTGAAATGACCCTTTTCCAATATCTACGTTTTGAACCTGTATCATAAATATTCTTTAAAAACCTTTTTTAAAGAATCCTTTAGATATAAAAAATCATCATCGGACATCCATACATGAAAGGGAATTGAAAAAACACTTGAAAAATAATCTTCTAAATTTGGACAATCTGCATTTCCATAACCATTTTCTTTAAAAAGATCATATTTGTATAATGGGAAAAACTGTAATGCACACTTTATCCCAAAATTATTAAATAACGCATTCATTACATTATTTCTGACTTGAGAAGACTTGTTTTCGATTTTAATAGGGAAAAGATGCCAAACATGTCTTGAAGATTCATAATCAAAGCCACTTTGGAAAGACAAATCATACTCAGATAGTTCATCTATTAAATCAAGAGCCCTTTTTTTTCTTAAGTTATTTTGCTGATCAACACGATCTAAATATTTCCAACCCACAGCAGCTTGAATCTCCGTAAGAGGAAAATTATGAGGCCATATCTCTTTATATGGCTTTACTACATTTACCATCGCAGGCTCCCAATAATTTGTCTGATTGTTAAATGGTTCATGTCCGTTGTGTTTAAGTTTGTTAACAAATTTATTTTTTGAATTATTAACAACTAACATACCGCCCTCTCCTAAAGTCGACATATTTTTTTGGGCATGAAAAGAAAAGCATGCGAAATCTCCATAAGTTCCAACTTTTTTTGAACCTATTTCTGCACCTAAAGCTTGAGCACAATCTTCAATCAGAAGGATATTATTTTTAGAACAAAATTGAGATATTTCTGGCATTTCGCATGCAAGCCCATAAAGATGAGTTACTAGGATTGCCTTTGTTTTTTTTGAAAACTTTTTCTTAATTTCTTCTAAAGAAACTATTCTTGTCGTTGGATCAATATCACACCATATAATTTTTGCTTTTAGTCTTCCAAAGGGGATAGCTGATGCACAATAAGTATGTGCGGGAATTAAAATTTCATCGTTCTCTTTCAAATCTGACAAAAGAGCTATCATTTCTAATGCTGATGCTGCAGAAGTTAACCCAAAACAAGAATTTTCATTGCTTCCTATATAGTTTTGAAATTTAGATTGAAATTTATCAAGCCAAGGGCCTTTTGTCAGAGGATCAAGATCACTTAATAGAGATAAAACAAAATTTAACTCTTCTTGATTTAAATTATCATTTTTTGATGACCAATTAATTTGTTTTTTCATTTTAAAAAATTTTTATAAAAAGATATTTTCTGCAAACCAAAAATATTCGGAAAGTATCTCACAAGAATTAGCACTAAGAACAAATATATTAAATTGTAAGTAAGAAAAAATATATATGAGTTTATGTTCTCAAAAAAATTGGAAACATAGAATTTAGTAAAAAACATAAGGATCATTAAGAAGATAAGCTGGAAATAGATACGAATTAAATTTAAGAAAGCTACAAATCCTAATTCCTTAAAAAAAACAACATATCCTAGACTGTGGAAAATAGCTGAACAAATAAGTATTTTTAATGCTAGTCCACTAGCTCCTAAATTCAAACTGAGGCTTGAAACTGAATTATCACCTACTAAAAATAAAACTAAAAAAACACCGAAAATCATAGAGAAGGTCTGAATCAAATATGAAGTTAATCCTTTTTGAATGCCATAGAAAGAAGAAACTATTAGAGCGCCATAAGTATGAAAAAATACATTCAATATAATTATTCTAAAAGTGAAAATTGACTCCGAAGTTAAGTAATCATTGCCGAAGAAGAAGGAGATTAAAAAATCGCTAGAATTTCCTGTAGAAAAAAATAATATAGAACAGAAGAAGGCTGCAAAAAATGTAAATGCATTTGTAAAAACAGACACAAATTCTAATAACTCATCCTTGGAATTTTTAAGCAATGCAGCTTCTTTCCAAATAATATTTGAAGTAGCCGCAAGAAGTATTATGAAACCCATGCTGAATCTATTTGCAATTTGAAAATAGGATTGTTCAACATAACCAGCAAATTTACTTAAAACCCATATATCGACAAAATTTAAGATGCTTATTATAAAAACAAAAATTGATATACCCTTAAGATAAGGAAAAATCTCGTTATAAAAATCAGCCAAACTAATTTCTGTTTTTTCAAAATCAATTTTTATGAATAAGCCGGAAAAGAAAGATGATGCCAGATTACAAAAGATAATAATTAAAAACATGTGATTAATTAAAAAATTAAAATCACCTCTCATAAAAATAACTAAAAGAATAAATTGTGAGAAAATTGTAAAAAATTCAAAGAATTGTGCTATTTCACTTCTTCTTGAAGACTCATTGAGATAAGTAATATTAAGAAGAATATTTTTTTGAGTTACTATTGATAGAAATGCTAAAAAAACTATATTTTTATCTTCTGAAAGAAAAATTCCTGTAAAAATATCATTTGGTAAAAATAAAAATAAAATAATTAAAGGGATTAAGATTTGAATCATAAATCCTAATAAAAAGAATATATAAAAATTTCTATGATAGATTTTTGCTGAGGTAAAAGTATAAAAAGCATTCTGTAATCCAAAATCTACAAGGCTAAAAATGTGCGTAAAACTCATAATTAAAAAAGCATAAAAACCAAAATTTTCAGGTCCCAAATACCTTGCTATAACAATACTTATTAAAAAGGTAAAGACACCTTTCAAAAGTTGGAATGAGTTACCATAAAATAATCTTGAAAGTAAATTTCTATTAATTACTTGGCTCATTGATTTTAATTAATTCATTCAGAAAAAAAGACATATTCTTTCTATTCGGTTCTACCAGGTTGAACTCGTCGCTCTTGTATGGTTGATCTATTTTTTTATCAGATTCAAGATAATTATTGATTAAGGCCCGCAATTCCTTGCTTTTCGACCAAGCATAAAAGTTTTTATGGTTTTCTAAAAACTCGATAGGTATTAAATTGATTTCTGAAAAAATAAAACATTGTTTTTTTTGATAAATACAATCAACCATTACGCCTGAATTTCCAGTAATTACTATTTTTGATTTTTTTATCAGCTCATTTGAATTTGCATATGAAACCTCAATAAATTCATAGCTTTTTAGATACTTAAGAAATTTCTCATTTTCAACTCCCATTGGATGAAGTTTTATTTTCCAAGATAGATTTTTGAACTCCTTTATAACCTCTAATACTTCCTTAATTATTCTTGATGATTCATTAGGACTATTCGGAAGAAAAATTGATACAAAGTTCTCTTTTTTATTTTTTGAGTCATCGACTTCCCATAAATTTGAGTATTTGAAAGCTGGTATTTTTTTAAAACTAAAAGCATTTTCAATTTTTTCAGATATGAAGCTGAAAGGTGAAAAAATTGTTGAAGGCACAACTTTTGCAATTAATTCTTGTTTGTTAGGGAACATAAAAAAATCTAGTCTTCTAGGTAAATAATTTTGAAGAAAAAATGAGAAGCATTTTGAATTACTCTTATTAAAACCATAATTTAATCCTTTGTCTAAAGTTTGATTTTCTCCAATGTTGAGAAAAATTATATGAGAATTTTCTGATCCTATTTTTTCTGCAGCTGCTTTATTTAATGCTCCAGCTAAACTATTTCTATAAAAACTCTTTTGATTATTAGATAGCCTCAAAAAATAAAAAAAATCAATATTTGAACTTTTTCTAGAAGTTGGATAAATAATTTTAGGAAGAAATATATTTCTTATTTCAGTGACAAAGTCTTTAAAAGTCAATAAAGAATATCTAGATAAATAATTTATATTTTTCCGTTCTAAATCTCTGCTTAAAAAGAAAATTTTAAACGGATTTCGGCTCACGAAGTTCACGAAAAAAACAACTTCTTTTTTGCTATCCGATAGGAATTTAGATGGAATAACCCTATCTAGTTCTTTTATGTCGTTTAAGAGATAAGAAGAAATTAATAATTTATTATTTAAATCGTAATTTACATTTTTTATAAACAGCTTGAATAAAAGAAAAGCTGAAATTTCTTTTAAGGTAAAAAGTAAATTTTTTATGTCTTCTATGAGAAGTTTTTTTAAATATCCTCCCTCCAAAGAAACTTTTATTTTTTTTTGAAAAGTCTTCAATAAAAACATCTTCAATAGATATGAATCAACCTTAATATGTAAATCTTTATGAAATTCGTTTTTGATTTCACTCAAAAAAATTATTTTTAAAAAATTTAGATATGAATCTGTTTGATAATGATTTCTAGATGCAATTGCTGAAATCCAAAAATAAAAATTATTTGAATTTAATTTGCTGATCTCATCAAGATGCTGTTGATATGTGTCATGCAAGTAATGATTTTTGAAAAAGATATTGAATTTCTCTTGAATTTCTAAATCATCTTTTTGAAAGTAAATTTTCACAAAAAACTACGTTGACCATTTATAAAATTTCTTTATGCCATCTTCTAGGGAAGTGAAGGATTTTATACCTAGTGATCTTTTTATATTAGAATTATCTGAAAATATGCCCTTTTGATCTCCCGGAGTTTCATCAGTAACGGAGACATTTATTAATTGTATATTTTTTTGAATCTCTTCTATCAACTCTTTTACATAAGTCTTTCTTCCAGATCCTAAATTAAAAATATTGTGACCAATAAGATCTGTATTTAAAGCTTTCACCCATGCTGCAACGACATCATCAATAAAAATAAAATCTCTCCACCTTTCTAATGAGCCCTTAACTTCTATAGTGCCTGTATTTATTGCTTGAGATAAATATATACTTACCATTCCTTGTTTTAAGTTTTTTAAATCTTGGCCAGGCCCATAAACATTAAACATTCTCATAACAACAACATTAGTTTTAGGTAGCATAATCCTTAGATAATTTTCAGAAGAAAGCTTACCTACTCCATAGCAAGACAACGGGGCCAAGGGATGATTTTCTTTTATTGGACTATCTTCTACATTTCCGTAAACAGACATAGAGCTTGCATAAACTATTTTTTGGATACTATTTTCTTTTATAAAAGAAATTAAATTTAAAGTTGAATGAGTATTTTTTTTTAAATCTTGTATTGGGTCTTCAAAACTAACTTCTCCAGAGGATTGGCCAGAGAGATGAAACACAACATCGATATCTTTTGGGATTTTCTTTAATGAAGATGGCTTAGATAAATCTGTTTCAATGAAATTTACACCTTGTGGAATATTTTTTTTATACCCATTGCTTAAGTCATCTACTCCATAAACCTCATGATTTAGTAATAATAATTCTTTAGCTATTTCAGAGCCAATAAACCCAGCTACACCTGTAACTAAAATATTGGACATATTAAACCTTTATTTCTACGAATAAAGTGTCACAGTATCCAGATTTAATAAGATTTTTTTTATAGTCTTCTTCCATTTTTTTTCCGAAAAACTCTGAATACTTTCCCGAACCTCCAGGCTTGCCATCTCTCGCCCAGACTAAGTGATTTGATAAATCATATCTTTGTTCTCTAATTATTTTATATTTAACTTTTAGTTTATTTAACACATATTCGAGAGAACTTTCATTAAAATACCAAGGATGAGCCTTAGACCAATAGAATCTTTCAAATTCTAAGATATCGTACAAGGAGAATAAGGGATCATTGGAATTTGGCACTTCAAAAAAAATCGTTCCTCCCTTATTCAAGAGTTTTATCTGTGATTCTAAAAATTCTATTGGATTTGATACATGTTCGAACACAAAAAAATGCATGATTAAATCAAATTTTTCATTAGCCTTTTTCTTGCACTCGTCTAGAGACGAAAACACTTTTATACCCTTAGAATTAACGAATTCATTAAACAATCCTGAAGGCTCTATTCCGAAGCATTCGATACCCTTCCTTTGTAAGGGATAAAGCATAAAGCCAGAAGAACATCCAAATTCCATTACTTTTTTTACCTTAGGTAAGTATTTCTTTAAATATTTATTCCTTCTTTTGAAAGCAGATTTATTTGCTGACAAATGTTTTTCTGGAGCTTGCCATCCTGAATTAATACCTGACCTTTCATCCATAAATGCCTCAAATTCTTCTTTATAAAATTTTTTTTCTTCTGATTTAGTCAAAGGAGGATGTTGGTAAATTACTTTACAACTATCACAGGAAAAAAAAGCACTTTCACCATTAGTTCTTCCATATACGTGTGGAGTAACGACTTTTTGAGAAGCTTTGTGTGAACCACACAAAGGACAGCGGCTAGGTAAAGACATTTAAGTAAGCTGATTTAAATTTTTAATATAAGTTATCTTGTTTGAATTGCAATAATTCTTCCAATCAGAAAATTCCGTCCAATTATAGACAAATATAAAGTCTAAATTAAATTTTTTAGCGCAAATATGATCATATTTTGAATCTCCAAAAAAAACTATAGGCTCTAATAATTTATTATTTTTTTTAAGCTCTTCTAAATGATAAATTTTGTCACTTGGACTTCCATACACCCCCTCATCAAAGAATTTAATTATTTTTTTAAATTCTAAAATACGAATTAGTTCCTCTTGATTTGATCCAGATAAAACTAACCATTTTTGTTTTGAATGGTTTCTTCTTAGGTTTGTCAAATTTGTTGAATACTGACATCCCTTTAGTTGGTTTTCTATTATGGAAGAATATTTGTTTAATGTTTCTTGTAAGTCATTAAAATAATTTTCTCTTTTGAGTATTCGTTTAAAAAAATGCTCAAATTTTATATTTCTGGAAATCCCTCCGTTTTGTTGATGGAATTTTAACAGTTCTTTAGCTTCTTCTTCACCAAAGCTTCTAGTTGCTTCATAAAATCCATTTGTCTTAATTTTATTTGAATTCAAAATAACGCCATCGCAATCAAAAATTACCGTATTAAATTTTTTTATTGAAATCATTTTGTTAATTTTGATTCTACTTTTTTTATATCATCGGGATTATCTACAGATATTGAAACATCTGACATTTTTATCATTTTGATTCTTTTGCCTAATTCTAGAAATCTCAATAATTCAAGATCTTCTGAGCTTTCAAGTGGCGATTTATTTTTTAACGAAGAGAATGTAAGCAAATCTTTTCTTGGAAAAGAATATGCGCATACCTGACGAAAAGCAAAATCAAACTTATTTTTTTTATTTCCTGGAATAGGACTTCTTGACATGTAGAGTAAATTTAATTTTTTATCAAAAACAACTTTAGGAATCTGTGAATCAAAAAAAAGGGACTTATCTTTAATCGGAGTGTATCCACATAATATGTTAGATGGATTTTTTTTTGATTCAGAAATTAACTTTTTTATATCAAGAGGATTAAATAGAGGTTCATCACCTTGAACATTTATGTAGGTATCAGCTTTAATCTTTTTTGCTACTTCAGCTACTCTGTCAGTACCCGTAAGGCATCTTTTGGAAGTTTTAATGACATTTATTTTTTTTTCTTTACAGAATTTCACGATTCTGTTGTCGTCGGTTGCAACATATATCGATTTATGATTATAGGCTTTTTTGCATTGCAAATAAGTTCTTTCCAGCATAGATATTCCATTTATTAAGGCTAATGGTTTTCCAGGAAATCTTGATGA
>CEUF01021458.1_pt1 | contig 15306 bp, 14 predicted proteins | sample 531461 | NCBI WGS metagenome assembly CEUF01 (sample SAMEA2623350, study PRJEB7988) | marine metagenome | biome: marine biome (ENVO:00000447); feature: surface water layer (ENVO:00002042); material: "saline water (ENVO:00002010), including plankton (ENVO:xxxxxxxx)" | depth 5 m | reverse complement strand
AGAAGCTACAACAGAAACAGAGCAACAAGTAGAACCGCAAGTAGCAGGAGTACAAGATCAACTAGCTGAAGTAGATACAAGTACTATATTAGAAGATAATCAAAATTTAGGCTTAGAGGGCTTATCAATCCAAAATGATATTACTTCTGATATTCCTTCCGTGACACAAGAAATAGAAGGAATACAACAACTACAAACTTTAGCAGAATCAGATATTCAAGATAGTGATGTAACAGATGACGCTGAAATTGCAGATGAGCAAGATTCTTCAGATCAGGAAGCAGATGAATTTGAAGAAGAGGACGTTCAAGTAGCATCCTCTGAGAATAATACTTCTCTTAGTCAGGATTTGAATCTTGAAATAGGAGAAGGGGAAAATAATCAATTATTTGCTACAAGCATTAACCCTGTTAATAGTTCCATTATTTCTCCAGTCGCTACTTCTGCGAATTTAAATCTTGCGAGTGCTAGTACTTTTACTGCAGTTTCAAATTTAGGAAACTTATCTAACGTTTCTAGTTCTATTTCTTTACTAGGAGATATTAGTATACAAAATTCAATATTAGAAACATCTACTTTTGATGAGGCTGATACAGAGATTGACGACGCTGCTGATGAAGGATTCATTGAATATGGATATACAACTGATATTGAGGAGGTAGAAAGTGATAATAATAATAATAATAATAATAATGATAACGGGAGCAGTGAGGTTATAAACACATCAGTTATAAATCCAACTAATCAGAGTGATACTATTACTGGAGGAATTGGAGATACTGAATTTCTTTATAATTTTAATTCATCAAATATTGGAGGAAATGATGTCCTCAGTGACCAAGGCAATAATGCAAATGATAGAATCTTCTTTAAAAACATTCCTGATAACCATTCTATATGGATTTCTAGAGATGAGAATACCGAAGTAGGAATGCGAATAGAAACTTTTAATACTCATGACCCAGCGCCAACTTCTCATGATAACAGTATTAACACTATTACGACTTTAGTTTCTAATGGTTCTTCAGGCATAGAAGATTTTTATTTTTCAACAGATAATACTAATTATAATTCATCCTCATCTTTTGCGTATAAAAAGTTTTATGAGCTAGGTTCATCTGATATTAAGGATATGGCTCAAATAATAACTGGGAATTCTTCTAATAACACTTATGCATCAAGTCTTCCTAGTACCGGATATAAACATAACTTTTCTGATGCCTCTGAATACAGCGCTTTTTATCAAGGGTACGCAAGTACTATTACCCACCCTTATGATAGCACTGTTTTAAATGCCAGAGTTTTTTTAGCAAAAGAGGGCAATGATAGCCTTACTGTAACAAATAACTTTCATACTCAGTATATAGCCGATATGGGAGATGGAAATGACTCCGTAATATATAGCGCTAATGGAACTAATTCTCCTCCTTTAGCAGAAGGAAGTTATTTTGATGGTGGATTAGGGTTAGACACACTTAAAGGCTCTGCAGTTGCTGATCATTTTGGATGGAATGCTTCAGATTATAGCGATTCAATAAAACCTACTAATGCCTCTATTTTAAAAAGTGCAGGAACTGCAGTTCTAATTTCAAATAATGATTCATCATATTTTGATAATTTTGAAACAATAATTGGAAATACTGGAGAAGATACTTTTTATTTTGCTGGAGATCCAGGAAATAATATAACCCTACAAGGAGATGCAGGAAATGATAGCTTTGACTTTAATTTTTCCTTTACTTCTAACATTACTGCAGAAGGAGGAAGTAATGATGATAAATTCACTATAACTAACTCTCAATACACAGGAACCTTAGAATTAGATGGAGGATCAAATAATGATACGATAGTAGGTTCAAGTAATGCAGATCATTTTGGATGGAACTCTGCTAATTATAGTGGGTCAGGAATTGCGACAAACTCTGCAATACTAACTGGAAAAGGAACAGCTGCTCTCATATCCTCTACAGCTAAGTCATATTTTAGTAATATTGAAACAATTACTGCTAATCAGGGTGCAGATACTTTTTATTTTGGAGGAGACCCCACCACCAACTTAACTCTGCAAGGAAATGCTGGAAATGACGAGTACCACTTTAATTTTAATTTGACTAAAAGTATAACTGCAGTAGGAGGAGCAGATAGTGACGTTTTTACAATTACGCAATCTCCAAGTAGTGCAGGTATACTTACTTTACAGGGAAATGGTGCCTCGGATCAATTTAATTTTAATTCTAATATTTCAGCTGGAACTATAGTAACTTTTGGAAATGCTGGAGTAGATACTTTTCAATTTGATAATGCAAATATTACAAGCAATGTTACTTTACACACAGGAGATGATGCCGATAAACTTTCATTTGTTTCTAAAAACTCAGGAAATAATTTAGAAATATCTGATTTCACAGCAGCAAGTGATTACTTTGAATTTAATTCTGCTGCTTTTAATGGAAGTGATGGACATGTTTTAGTTTTTGGTACTGTACAAGATCATTCTGGAGCAAGTGAGTTTTTTCCTAACAACATAGGTGGAAATATTGTAGCATTTGATAATACTAATACACAGATAGGAACTGCACCTGGAACTGATTTGCTTAGTAGAAGTGATGATATATGGTTGTACGACACTAGTTCAGGCTATCTTTATTATGATGAAGATGGAGACCAATTTATGGATGATGCTATTACAATAGCTAAGGTTAAAAATAGTGGAAGTGCTTTAGATAATACTACTTTTAAGTCATCTGATATTCAATACGATGATGACGGTGGAGGAACAGTTTAATAAATCAAGTAAGCATATCTTTCCAAATTGCTAGTGCCCAATCCCAGGCATTAAGAGCAATTAAATTAGACCTGTCAGGAGATAGACCAGATGCGTTGTCTACAGTTGCTATCTTATTTTTTTCTTTATTATATTTGTAAACAGCGCTTACTGATATTCCTTCTGTTTGACTGACTAAGCTATAGCAAGTGTTTATCATTGATGGAGAAGGAGGGTCTTGTTCAAGTAAGTGATAGAATGATGCCAAACCTGCAACTTTTCCCATAGAATATGCTACGTAACCTGATTTTGGAACGCTTCCGACTGAAGACGCATCAGTAGAATCTCCTATAATGTAAATATCTTTAGAATATTTTGAAGTAAAGTCATAGGGGTTAACAGGGGCCCAGTTTCTCCCTTTTTGTATTAGTCCTGCTTCGAAAAGCAAATTTGGCGCTCTTTGAGGAGGAATAACATTTAAAGTTTTATACTGGTATTCTTCAAAGTCAGTAAAAACTTTTTTTCCTTTATTGTCTATTGCACGAATTTGACTATCTGAGTAATAAAAAATTATATTTTTATAAAGCTCATTCCAGGCTTTTTTAAATAAGGACCCTTTGGAAACAACCTTTTGATTAGCATCTAGTACTAAAACCCTTGCATTAATATTATTTTTTTTTATATAGTCAGCAATTAAAGATGTTCTTTCATACGGGCCCGGAGGACATCTATAAGGACTCAAAGGAATAGAAATAATAATATTGTCTCCGCTCTCAATTTTTCTTATCTGGTTGCTAAAGTTTTGAGTTTCATATCCTGCTTCCCATGCAGTAAATATTGAGTTGCTGGCACTGCTATTATGACCATCAATATCAGAAAAATCTAACTTGATGCCAGGTGATAAAATTAATTTATCATACTTTATAGTATTTTCTCTTGTAGATATAAATTTTTTATTTACATTTATAGATGTGACAGTATCAAAAATAATATCAATATCATTATTTTTTTTAAATCTTTCGTAATCAAATGTTATATCTTTTAGGTTTATTAGTTGGCCAATTACCCAATTAGACATAGGACAAGATACAAACTTTTTCTTTTTTTCAATTAATGTTATTTTACAGTTTTTGTTCATTAACCTAAGTGTTTTCGCTGCACTCAGTCCTCCCCAACCACCACCTAATACTACAATGTGCGATTTATTTGCAGTATTTTTAGAGAATACCTTTGAAATTCCAGAAAATGCTAGAGATGATCCTAAAATAAAGGACCTTCTATCTAGATAACTATTATTTTTTTTCATAATAATCAGCTAACATTTGAATTTCTTTTTCGGAGTATCCATTAGCAATTATTTTCATAATATAATGGCTCCTTGTTCCATTTTTATATTCTTTAAAAGCTTTTATAAAGTAGCTTTTTTCTAAGTTTTTAATTGAAGGAATAGTTTTTCCCGGAGCGTTCCCATTAGAACCATGACATCCCGCACATGGAAGAGCTAAATTATTAGCAAAAAGGATGTTTGAAAACCAGTAAATAAAACTTAAAATCAACAATATTTTCACCATACTATAATTATAGTAGTAAAGGATAATATAACAATTACTAATTCTTTTAAAAATATTGGAAATGAAACAAACTTATTGGCTCCGCGGGTAGGATTCGAACCTACGACCGATCGGTTAACAGCCGATTGCTCTACCACTGAGCTACCGCGGATAAATTTTGAATATACTATTAATTTTATTTCTAAACAACCAAATTGATTAATATATCTTTTTTTTAATATTTTATTAAAATGTATAAATAAAAAATGCTTACATTAAATCAATTTTTAAAAAATAATAAGTGGCAAAGTTTTTGGATAATAATTTCTTCATTACTTATCAATATATTGGCTTTATCTAGCGCCATCTACGTAATACAAGTTTTTAACAAATATCTTACTTATAAATTAGACTCTACATTGATTGTATTAACTATTGGAGTAGTTATAGCATTTATTTTAGAGCTTTTTCTGCGTTTTGTTAGAGGATTGTTAGCCAATAAAGCTTCTGTAGTTGGAAAAAGAGAGGTAGTTTTAAAAAATATTATTCAGGCTTTTTCAATTAAATTGGGTATGTTAGACAGCAAAAATGAGAAAAAGTTTTTTGATAATTTAAATCCTAATATTTCTTACTATAATACTGATGAGAGCGATAGACTTATTTCTGTAATTGATATTTTTTTTGTAATTATTTTTTTATTTGTGATTTATCTTTTGTCAGCAAAACTAGGTATGATTTCCAGCGTATTTATTGCTGGATATTTATTTTTTATAAAATTAAAAAGCAAAACCTTAGTTAGTCTAACAGAAGCAAAAAATAAAAAAGTTAAAAAAGTTAATGATATATACTCTGATATTAGTAATCTTGCTTCAGCTGTAAGAGTATTTAATAGTAAACATATTTTATACCCTTTATTTGAATTGCATTATGCTAGACAAAGAATTTCTGAAGTTAAATTTAAAAATTATAATAATTTTTATAATATTATATTTTCTGCATTTCCAGTTTTAGCAACTATATTTATAATTTATTTTGGTGCTCAGGAGGTAGTTAATCAAAATTTATCTATAGGAGGCTTAGTAGGAATAAATATTTTAAATGCGAGAATGTTTAGTCCAATACTTAAGTTTTCTTTTTTATCAATAGTTAGTAGTGATGATAGCAGTAATTCAAGTGAGACAGAAAAACTTGTTAACGAAAATCTAAATGGAGTAAATCCAAAAATTATTTCTGGATTGCTAGTACTGAAAGATTTGTCTATAGGTTATTCAAATAGCAAAGAGTTACTATTTCAAAGGCTAAATTGCACTATTCCTTCTGGAGGGATTGTGGTAATAAATGGATATAATTCTGCCGGTAAGACTTCATTATGTAAGTCCTTGCTGGGGTTAGTTAAACCTTTAAAAGGAAGTATTTTATTTGATAATATAGAATTAAATAAATATGATATAAGCTGGTTAAGGCGACAAATATCTTATTTACCGCAGGAAGTAGAACTTTTTAATTTAAGTATAAAAGATAATATTTTAATCAATCTTTCAGAAACACAATTACAACAAACTAACGATAGAGTTTTATTGAAAACTATAAGTTCAGTTGGTTTAACTGATTATATTAATAAAATTCCTGATGGAATTAATCAAATGTTAGAAAACAACGGAAAAAACTTACCAGTTGGTATCAAAAAAAGAATTGGAATAGCTAGAGCAATTATTAATAATGGCAAGTTTATTATTTTTGATGAACCAAGTGAGTCACTGGATAATAAAGGTATTTTTGATCTTTATAAAATACTTAATAATTTTATTAAGTTAAAAAAAACTTTAATAATAGCATCACACGACGCTAACATTTTAAAAAGTGCAAATATAGTTATTGATTTATCAACAAAACCTATTCCAAGAATAGGTGTAAGAAAAAAGAAGAAAACTAATGCTTAGAGATGAAGAGGCTTTTGAATTAGAAAAAATTATTCGAAAAGAAAATAATTCTTTTTTTATAATTATTTTCATTATTTTTATTATTTTTTTACTATTTATATCTATGGGGTATTATTTTAAGAATGCTAAATTGGATATCATAGCTGAAACTGATGGTGTAGTAATACCGTCTTCTAAAGTAAAAACAGTGCAGCATTTAGAAGGAGGAATTATTAAAAAGATACTTTACAACTCAGGTGACATTGTAAAAAAAGGAGATTTGCTGTTAGAATTGGAGCCCATAAAAACTTTATCAAGTTTTACAGAGCTAGAAAAAAGATTAACTACTTTGTCCATAAATATTTCAAGATTGCGGGCAGAATCTGATATGAAAAAACCTATTTATGAAGAAAACTTGATTAAAAATTATCCTACTTTAATAGAAGAGTCAAAAAAACTATATGATGTTAGAACGAAAAGGTTTAAAGCATCAATTTTTGAACAAAAGAATATTCTTAAAAATGAAACAGATAGCTTAAAGTTATTAGAAGAACAAATTAATATTAGTAAATCACTTCTAGAAGAACAGCTAACCAATAGACTATCACACTTAAACCTTTTAAAAGAGAAAAATCAAATTATTTCTAAAATAGAAAGTGCTGACTCCAAAATTAAAAGCATAAAGGAAAGTTACTTTGCTGAAGTGAGAACAACATTATTAGAGGAAACTTCAGAATATGAAGAACTTATAGAAAGGAAGTCTTCTTTACAAGATAGCTTAAATAGAACTAGTGTAAAATCTCCAGAAAATGGAATAATCAAGCAAAGGTTTGTTGATACTATAGGAGGAGTAGTTAAAGCCGGAGACCCGTTATTTGATATAGTTCCTATTAATGATAAATTAATAGTTCAGGCTAGGCTTTCTGTAGACCAGATAGGGTACATTAAAAAAGATCAAAAAGTTAATGTTAAGTTAACAGGAAAAAATAATCGTTTATATGAACCTATTTCAGGTAGGGTAATAGGTATAAGCCCAGATGCTATATATACTGAAAAAGAAAATCCTTACTATGAGATTAGAATTGAAACTGCTCAAGATTATTTTGAAGGAGGAGAAGAAAAATATTATATGTACCCTGGTACTCAGGTATCAGCTATGATAGAGATAGGTTCGAGAACAATTGCTGACTATATTCTTGAACCTTTGTTAGTAAATCTAAATACTGCTTTAAGTGAGAAGTAATGAATTTTTTTAAAACTACTTTTATAATTTTCTTATTATATTTATTTTATAATAAAGTAAATTCTAACCAAAGATACATATGCTCTAGAGTAGATACTAATGAGGTAGTCAATTTCTATATCTCAGACAATAAGCTTTTTTTATCTGGTTTAAGTATCAGTGGAACATATTCTATATTGACTAAATATATGAATGGAATATTAGCAATTAATATGTCTAAAATAGGTGTTGATAGTGGAATAGAAGTTATTTTTTTAGATTTGCAGAAAAAAAATTTTTCAGTAAAATCAAGTTTAACTAATAAAAAAAAAAATACATTAATCGAAATAAAAGGAAATTGTAAATAAATTATAAATATTTGCTAAAGTGTCGTTAATATTAGTATGTTAGAAACTGAAAATAATTTGCAAAATAATACTTGTAGGAAACAGAATTTAAAGAGAAAAAGTATGCTAGAAAATAAATATTATCTAGCAGCAAAATATTTAAGCAAAACGTTTCTTGATTTCCACAACTTAAAAGATCCAAAAAGCAAAACATCCAACCACTTAATAAAAATTTTTTTATATTTTTTAAGGTATAATGTATACAATATTGATCTTATAAAGTCTTTTTCAAAAGAAAAGGGAGACTTTTTAGAGTTTAAAGTAAATTTCTTTAGTCAATTAGGTGATAACACGAAAGAAAATAATAATAGTAGCAATGAAGTTATTTCAATTAGCAGCTTTTTTAATAATAATATCAAATTGATTATAATTTAGTCTTCAGGAGGTAAAACTTCCTGAATACATATATCATCTATTAAATATTCTCTTTTGATATCAATTAAATGATTTTTTTTTTCTTCGTTCGTTAAATGAGCTCCTATTCCTTTGCTAAAAAGCGAAACAATTGAAGTATCCTGTAGAGCATACCAGTAACTTTTTCTAATTAATTTGTTTTCTGAATCTCTTGCAAAGGGACTATTTGGATCTAAAGAATAATCAGGTTTATAAAAATTTTTCATGTCAATATCATGTTCCTAATAAGAAATCTTTATATGAAATTATACCATAAAATTTGAATTTTTTATCATCATAAATAGGCAAATGTCTAAAGCCTGAAGACTTAAGTATTTCTATTGCTTGTATTAATGAGTAATTAATATTTATAGATATTACTTTTTTTGTCATAAAAATTTTTAGTTTAGTTTCAAGTATATTTTCTCTTTTTGTTGCAATAGCACTAATAATGTCTCTTTCAGTGATTATTCCTAAAAGCTTTTTATTTTCAATGACAACACCTGCTCCGGCATTAAATTTTTTTAATTTTTTTGATGCACTAATAATTGTCTCGTCAGGATTAAAAATAATTTTATCAATTTTAATTTTTTTTAAATACAGTTTTTCAATATAATCAATAATTTTTTCAGTGGGATCAAATACATTAAATAATGGTACTAATTTAAATTTCTTATGAGCATAATCAATGTTTTTGATTGATTTAGACTTCCAAGCTTTTTTTGCTTCTTTAAGAGACTCATAGATACCTACATATTCTAAAGATTTAACATTAGAAAAATTTTCTAGACCTATTTTTTCTAAATTTCCGCCAAAAACTAAATATAAATTTTGTTTTTGTTTCATTTGTTCAAAACCATAAATATTCTTGCCTCAATACTTTCTCTAGGACTTTTTTTAATATTTTGTCCTTTTAAATTAAATGAGGTATGAGGAGTACACATTGGTGTTTTAACATTATAAGAACTATCCCAACCCTTTAGCAATAATATTTCACTATCTTTCATATTAGGAGTCCATAGCCATTTTTGTTTAGCATTATAAGCTAAATGATATATTTCTCCTATTCTATTAGGAAACCTCTGATCTGTTGCTATCAAATCTTCTTTTAAAATAGATTTAGGAAGTGCAAATGCTAAAGGAGAAGATAAAACTGTCTTACATAGAGGTCTCCATATGTTAAGTTGAATTATTCTTAATTGAGAATTTATTATTTTTGAATAATATTTTTTACCTATTATATCTATCGCTCTTTTTCTTCCAGACATATCTGTGTAATCTACATGTGCTCTTTCTGCTGGTTGTCTATTACCGTCTTTGTTTTTAGCACCTTTACTAGAGTTGCTTCTTCTAGTTAAATCAAAAATATATGAGTTTAAGCAATTAAATCTTCTTTTAAGAAAATAACGTAATTCTTTTTTATAATTTTCTAAATTATTATTAATATTATTAATATTGTAATTTGAAAAAAAATTACAGATTTCAAAACCACTCTTTTCAAAGCAATTTTGTTTTAGATTTCTAGCATTATATAAAGATACATTTCTTTTTTCTGTTTTAAAGTAAAGTTTAGGAACTAACCCCGTTATTGCAGAGCTATCATAAAAAGGTTTAGTTTTTTGTTTTTTTATAAATGTTATTTCAGCTTTTATATTAAGCATATTTAATATTACTATTTTTTTAAAAATTTTAAAATTGCAATTTTATGCTCTTTGCTGTTAGAACATTCTATTAGATTTTTTGCTTCCATTTTAAATATTTTTTCTAGATTATTTTGTCTTGAGGATTGTATATTATTTTTAATATGTTTCATTGCAAGTGATGATTGTAAAACTATTTCTTTACAAATACGCGAGACACTTTTTTCAAAGTTTCTTTTAAATAGAAAATTAAGTAATCCTATCCTTAAAGCATCATCTGCATATATTCTATAATTTAGCATCATAATTTCTTTAGCTTTTGCTTCTCCTAAAAGATTATTTAAAAACCAGGAAATACCATAGTCTCCGCTTAATCCAATCTTGCTATAATTAGATGTAAAAAAAGAATCCTTATTCCCTATTCTGATATCGCAAGCTAATGCTAGCGAAAAACCTGCGCCTGCTGCTGGACCTGTTACTACAGCTATGGTGGGGATTTTTAAGGAGTATAATATTCCGGTTAGATCTTTTTGTTTCTTAGTTAAATCATTAATTTTTTTCTCGAGGCTTAAAGATTTTTCTTTTTTTTTCATTCCTTTTATATTTCCTCCAGAACAAAAGCTACCACCTGCTCCTCTTATGACTAGTAATTTATATTTGCTATCTTTGTTTATTTTTTTTAAAATTCTTCTTAAATAAGGAGTTAAGTTTTCTGATAAGGCATTTTTATATCTAGGGTTATTTAATGTAAGCGTAATAATTCCCTCATTAAAGTGAGCTAGCAGTTGTTCGGTGCCGGTATTAATATTTTTTTGCATAAACAATTATTATAATCTAAATATGGTAAGTAAAGTTAAAAATAAAGAATTAAAATTTTTAGTTGATATGTTTTCTAAACCTCCACAAACTACGTTGGGAATTAAAAAAATAATAAATATAGATCCCTTAATAGGGCAAGCTATAGTTGAATACAAACCCAGAAGAAGTATGTGTCACTCTGGCAATATAGTACAAGGAGGTTTTATTACCGGATGGTTGGATGCAGTGATGGCTTTAGCTTGTATGAGTAAAGTAGGAGTTGATACTCTAGTATTATCCTTAGAAATTAAGACAACCTTTATCAAGAAGGTTTTACCTGAGACAGTATTGGTTACTGGTAATGTAATTAAGTCAGGAAGGTCGATTGCCTTTTTAGAAGGAAACATAATTGATAAAAAAAATAATATTTTGGCAAAAGGCAATCAGACTGTTAAATTAGTACCCAAATTTTATAATACAAAAAAATAATATATGGGAAATTTACTAAATATTATAATTTTAGCTGCTGGCAAAGGCACTAGAATGAAATCTAATAAACCTAAGATTTTACATGAAATAGCTAATAGGGAAATGATCCTCCATATAATTAGTCTATGTAATAAAATAAAACATAAAAATTTGTATGTTATCCTAGGCAAAGATAGTAATAGTATCAAAGCAATATTACCTAAAAATGTGAAAATAATTGAACAAAAAGAACAACTAGGTACCGCACACGCATTATTATGTGCAGAAGAAAAAATAAAAAAAAGTAAAGATAACTTATTAGTATTATATGGTGATGTACCATTATTAGAAATAGCAACCTTAAAAAAACTAACCAATAAAGTTAAAAATAATATTTCTATGCTAGGTTTTGAAAGTCTTGTACCGAAAGGATATGGAAGAATAAAAAAAGTAAAAAATAATATATTAGAAGTTATAGAGGAGAAAAACCTTACAGGAAGTGAAAAAAAACTAAAACTATGCTATTCAGGAATTTTTTGTGGCAAAGGCAAAACTATTTACAAGCTTATAAGTAAAATTGAAAGAAATAAAACTCAAAAGGAGTTTTTGCTTACGGATATATTTAAAATAGCAAATAGAGAAAATATTTCTGTATCTTTAACCTTAACTAATGAACATGAAGTTATGGGCGTTAATAACATGCACCAACTATCTATAGCAGAAGAGCAATTTCAGACTAAACTAAGAAAAAAATTTATGGAAAAAGGTGTAATTTTACAAAACCCTGAGACTATTCATTTTTCTTATGACACTAAAGTTGAGTCAAATGTTAAAATTGGTCCAAATAATGTCTTTGGTAAATCAGTAATTATAAAAAAAAATGTTTCTGTTAGAGCAAGCAATGATATTGAGAATACTGTTATTAATAATTTTTCTACAATTGGACCCTTTTGTAGATTAAGAGGAGGTACAATAATTGGTAAATCAGTAAAGATAGGAAATTTTGTTGAAATTAAAAAATCTAATATTGGTGATTTTTCGAAAATTAATCATCTTACTTATGTAGGTGATACTGTTATGGGAAAAAACTGTAATATAGGAGCTGGAACAATAACATGTAATTATGATGGTAAAGCAAAGCATAAAACAGTAATTGGGAACAATGTATTTATCGGATCTAATTGTGCTTTAGTTGCTCCTATAAAAATCAAAAACAATGCATTTATTGCAGCTGGCAGTACGATTTCAAATAATGTAGGCGAAAATGACTTTTCTATAGCAAGAGCAAAGCAAAAAATAGTAAAGAAAGGAAGACAAAAATTTTTTAAATAAATATTTACAGTTATGTGTGGAATTTTAGGAATAGTTAGTAAAAAGGATATTATTAAGCCAATGATTGATGGGCTAAAAAAACTTGCTTATAGAGGATACGATTCTTCTGGTTTAGCAACCATCAATGATCAAACAATAATAAAAAGAAGAGCTTCTGGTAAAATAGAAAATTTAGAGAAACTCCTGGAAGTTGATCCTATTAAGGGTAATTTAGGAATAGCTCATACAAGATGGGCAACTCATGGAGTCCCTAATGAAATTAATGCTCATCCTCATGCAACTAGTAAAGTTGCTATAGTACATAATGGGATTATAGAAAATTATAAAGAAATAATAGCAAGCTTAAATAACAAAAATCTTTTAAATAGTGAAACAGATAGTGAGGTTATTGCCCATTTGCTAACTAAATATATAGATGAGGGACTAGATATTAATAAATCAATCTTGAGACTTTTAGAAAAACTAAAGGGGGCATTTGCTATAGGAATTTTAATATCTAATGAAAATAAGCTAATTGCTGTTAGAAAAGGTAGCCCTTTAGCAATTGGATATGGAGAAAACCAAAATTACATTGGTTCAGATGCTGTAGGGTTAGCTCCTTACACTAAAAAGATTAGTTACTTAGAAGATGGAGACTGGGCAGTATTAGACGTAGGTAAGGTAGAAATTTATAATCAAGGGAGGCATGTTAGCAGAGATATTAATATTACTAGTATTTCAAGACTATCAATAGAAAAAGGAGGTTTTAAGCATTACATGCATAAAGAAATACATGAACAACCTACCGCTATAGGAGAAACCTTAAAAAGTTTTATAGATTTAGATACAAAATCATTAAAGGTTGATAGTAAAATATTTAATAAAAGCATAAATAGAATTACAATGGTAGCATGTGGTACCTCATCTTATGCTTGTAAGGTAGCTAGGTTTTGGTTTGAGAAATTAGCAGGTATTCCTGTGCATATAGATATAGCTTCTGAATATAGATATAGAAATATTATACATACAGATAATGAATTGGTTTTATTTATATCTCAATCAGGTGAAACTAGGGATACCATAGCTTGTTTAGAGGAAGTAAAAAAAACTGGAGTCAAGACTTTTTCTGTAGTAAATGTTTCAGAAAGTAGTATTGCAAGGTTATCTGATGAAACCATTTTAACTCTAGCTGGTCCTGAAATAGGTGTAGCTTCAACAAAGGCATTTACAACTCAGCTATTTACCTTGTTAATTTTAGCATTAAAGCTTGGTATTGAAAAAAATAAAGTGTCTTCCAAGGAAGAAGTTTCTATTGTAGATGAACTAATAGAGATTCCTTCATTAATGACAAAAACTTTAAATAATGAGGATAAGATTAGAAGTATTGCATCTGAAGTATACACAGCCACAGATGTCTTATATTTAGGTAGAGGCGAGGCTCACGCAATAGCATTAGAAGGAGCTTTAAAATTAAAAGAAATTAGTTACATTCATGCTGAAGGATATGCTGCAGGAGAATTAAAGCATGGGCCAATTGCTTTAGTTGATGAAAATGTTCCCATTATAGGAATTTTACCAACAAATAAATTATTTAATAAAACTGCTTCTAATCTATCTGAAGTCTATGCTAGAGGGGGAAAAATTATTTCTATTACTGATGAAATAGGTTCTAAAAAGGTTAGTGATATATCTAATCATATTTTTAAAATAGAGACTTGTAGTGAATTATGTCAGCCATTAATACTAGCATTACCTATTCAGCTTTTAGCTTACCACATAGCCGTTTTTAAAGGGACAGATGTAGATCAACCAAGAAACTTAGCTAAGTCTGTTACTGTGGAGTAGCAGGGATAGAGGGTAAGTCTTTTGTTGATGTCTACCTTATTTTTACTTTAAAACTTCGTGCAACACATTTACTGCGCAGTCCATATAGTGATTACCAACAGTTTCTTTATAACACTATTACAGACTTTCTTGATAAAGGTTGGGACTATAAACAGATTGCAGATTGGTTGAATAATAAAGGATATAAGACACCAAGAGGAAAAAAGTTTAGGAATAATCATGCACATTCAATAGTCAAAAAGAAGAGGATTAGAGATGTTAGAATTAGTAGAACTTATGAACCAAAACTTACTGACTTCTCTCTACGATTTATAGATAAAACAAATATTATGAAATAGAATTATGTTGTGAAAAAATTAAAAATAAAATAACTTGTTGTTATTAATTAATATTACTTAGAAATTGGATTAATAATGGGAAAACTTTTTAACAAAGATGGGTCATTTAATAAAAGAAGTAAAGTAGGAAAGTCATTCAGCAAAGATGCTGCTTTAGCAGAACTTATAATAAATGTTTTTATTGTTATGCCTTTTAAATTATCTGTTTTTGCAATTAAAACGTTTTTTCATATTTGCAAGTATATTTATATTTATCCTATAAAATTTTTATTTTGGACAACACCTAAATATATTTTTGAAAAGTATAAAAATAAAAAAATATCTAAAGAATGAAAGAACTTTATGAGTAATACTAAATAATAACATTGTGTAGATTTTATAAATATAAGTTATTGTATATTGTATGAACTTAATAATTATAGACTTACCCCCTAACCCCAAACAAACAAGACCGTAGAGTAGAATCAACTGATGAAATACAACATTCAAAAAGGAGCAAATCAATGAGGATAATAACATTATCTTTTCTAATTACTTTTTTTTCATCGGTAGTTTACACCGCAGTTATCAATTTTGAAGCATTTGGTTTAAGTAAATCAAAGGTATATAATTTATCGGAGAACAGAATGTATATTGGTTATTCTAATGAAG
>CEUF01080438.1_pt1 | contig 15312 bp, 10 predicted proteins | sample 531461 | NCBI WGS metagenome assembly CEUF01 (sample SAMEA2623350, study PRJEB7988) | marine metagenome | biome: marine biome (ENVO:00000447); feature: surface water layer (ENVO:00002042); material: "saline water (ENVO:00002010), including plankton (ENVO:xxxxxxxx)" | depth 5 m | reverse complement strand
TTGATGGGGTCTGAGTTGCATAATTTCCTTTCGATGTACTTATTATAGCACAGGTATTACTCCATAGGGGAAGATTGTGACAGTTCCTTGATTGTCTTACTCATACTTCTTCCAATATTTCTCATCAATTAATCCCATAGAGTGTAAAAGATGTTCTTCCTTTAAAATTAAATTTACGTCACCAACGATTGATAATCTCTCACCTTGAAAATCTTTCTTAATACACTCAGTTCCATGAGAAACTCTGCTAGGAAATATTGCAACATAACCCTCCTGTGGATGAATGAAAAATGTTTTACAATTAAGAGCATTGAACTCAGCAATCATATTCTTGTCATCATTATTATTATGTGAATTAGCACCAAGAAATAGACTATTATAATTCTCAATATTTAAAAATCTTGTGGTATGTGAGTAAGGTGGTATGTTTAAATAATAAACGAATGAAATATGACTTGTCGAATGAATGTGCCAAGGGATTTCTTTGCTATCTCTTGTCCTAGAAATCCAAGTCTTTGTAATACTATAATTAAACATATCCTTGAATTTCAAGGTATCTAAAACATAAGATTTTACATGTCTGATAATCTCTTTGAACATATCATCCATTGATGGTTCTAGATGAATAAGAGGGTTGACCTGACCTTCACTTACAGTAGTAGATAAATCATTCTCTTCATAATCAAATTTGTCATATAATTTTAAAAATCGTTCTTTAAATGTGTTGTGATTTTCAACCTCATCCACATATATTGTTGTGGGAAAAATATTAAAAATTTGTTTCATAATTACCTCATAGGATGACAAGCTGGATTAGTCCATTCTCCATTGAACATATCTTTGAATATCTTAGATTGAAAGTTTCTAGATTTATTCCATCTTGTTTCTCGATAGTTTCGATCAGGAATATAATTATAAGATTGAAAATCGACAGCATATATTTTATCAGTTTTATATTCGACAATGAAGTTAGACATTCCATAGTCATCAAAAGTCCAATCCGAATCTCTCCAAACTATGTCCTCACTTATTATTTTTGCAAATTTAGGTATCAAAGTTCCAATGCCCCATCCTTTTATAAAAGTTGTATTATATGTTATGTTATTTCCATCAACATTAAATTCAAAATCAGGTATATGAACTCGATTAAAATTTTCATTTTTTAATCGCTCCAATTTATCAATCATCAAGTCAAGGTCATCTTTTGTAGAACAATTAAATTGTTTAACTAAAGTGAAGGTGGATTTTAATTCAGAATATTCATTATTCATATTAAAAATGCCACTACTATAAAAAGTCTTTGTAATCATAATTGTTTATGTATCTCAATTGAAGGTAGTAACTTTGTTCTCGCTAGTTCAATATCTTCAGCAGTTATATGATATTCATATTCTGTTTTATTTTCATAGATGTCACTCATAATTATTTTAGATACACCTAAAAAATTAGATAACCTATCATGCTCACTTTGATTTGTAAAAAAGTTTTCAGTTGTTAAAAATATAAGATTACTAAAAACTTTCTCGAACCTATCCTTGACATCTGCATATAAATTTTGGAACTGTGGAAGATTTATACAATCTAAAAATAATTCTCTTGGTGACTTCATTTTGTTACTCCATCCATCATCAGTTTTATACCAACCATTTCTATGTAAATGAACACAATGTGAAAATAATCTTTTTATTGGGTCACGAAATAAAAGTATGATTTTTATATCAAAATCATTATACAAATTATTGTGTATTTCTTTTAAAAAATATTCTGGTAATATACTTATTGTCTGACTAAAATCAGCGACTGACTGACTTTTATCTTTAAGATTATTATAGAGATAACTCTTATAATCCTCAAAATTATATGGTAAATTAAAATTCAAAAAATTTTTATTTTCATCAATTAAAGAATTTAACCATGAATCTTTTACATATTGAGGGTAAATATTATCAGTATTACCATCTCTCATATCACATAATATTTTTAAATAATGAGTTTCTTTGAACTCAATATTATTAATAAGATTATTAAGATCTAGTAGACTCCAAAGAGTGGTGGTTCCAGACCTTGGCATTCCAGGACATAATATAAGTTTGGGTTTCATACTTTTGTAAATACACCAACGATTGCACCATTAATTTCTACATCATACCATTTATCTGCAAGTTTTGCATAATCCATGCGTTTGAGTGATTTGTTATTAATTACTGGTTTACCATCAAAATTAATCAACCAACTTTGTTCGTCACCTCTAAATGAATTATAGATTTGTTTGAATGTCCACTTATCATTTGGGTCTAATGGGTTGAATCCATACACTTCATAATCTTTAGCTGATAGATAAATTCTATTCTTACCCATCAAATTACTAACATCTACTATCTCTCTTTCAACTAGGTCAATATAGTTTGAGTCAAATACTTCTGCAACTCTTCCACCACCTCTAACACCTATCTGAAATAGAGTTTTATTAATATCAGATGTCTCTGCAGACATCTCACCACCAAGTCCTATCGAACCACATATAGCAAAATCCTCACACTTTTTAAAATACCTCATTATAATTCTACTCTCCTCATCTTAATTGTTTTAACACCATTTGTAATTCTAGTTTGCAGTACTTTTCCTATTAACTTATTAAAATCTAAATCACCTGTAATATCTACAGGTTGATTCTCATCTAGTATTGGTATTGAAGATTCTTGCTTTTCAATTCGATGAAATAATTTGATTGCTAAACTTTCAATGAATGATTCAGCATCATCCATACTTAATCCACTACAATCAAACATCTTTGGTGGTATTTCATCTATAGGTTTGTCAGAATTTAGTTTAGTTATTCTTACACTAATAGAATTAGTATCTGGTAAATACTTATCAATTTTAATAATAACTTTCATACATTTAAGATGTCTTGTGAAACTCCCCAAGTAGATACAATATACTTATCTTGACCTATTGGAGGATTACCCCTATGTGTATGGGTAAAAGCAGCAGGGAATATAATTAGTCTGCCTTGCTTTGCTTTAATTCTTTTATTTAAATATAAAAATTCTGTCTCACCACCTTCGTCTATTGTATTGAGATATAGTTGAACAACTAATTTTCTAGCTGATACTTGAAGACCCGCATTTTCATAATGCCAATCATGAAACCCACCACCTATCGGAATTTTCTTTACCTTTGTATCGTACATAAGTAATCTTTCTTTTCCAAGAACACTATAAAATTTAAGATATTCATTGACTGGATTACTCAACGATGGAAGAAATTTTATTGATAAATTATCTCCTGATAATATATTGTAATAATTATCATTATTAAAATTCATAGTTAAATGATCTCTCTCGTGAAGAGATTCATTTTCTTTAACAATATAACCGTTACTTATGTAATGTTCGATGAGATTGACATATTCAGCACAATCATCAGGTGACATAAAGTCATCAATAACAGATATAAAATCATTCATAATTTAACACTCCAAGGATTTACACATAAAGTTATTCTATCACCCATAAAAGGTTCTGCACAATGATTTAGTTTAGGTGAAAATGTGACCATACGATTTGATTTAGGTGTAATTATGTCATCTTCAATATGTAGTTTACCACCTTTTAAATCTTTCACCTTTACATAGTATACCACAGAACACAGCGGAAATCTAGTTTGTCCTGTAGTGCTGACTAACTTCTCGTCCTGATCAATATGCCACCCTCTGGGTCTAGTATTATTATGAGTCCAAAACTCATAACCAATACAAGAATTTAAATCGAAAAAATTTCCAGCAACATTTATCATCTGAATACAAAAATCTTGAAAAAGATGTTCTTCATCAAGTGAAAACCACTTCTCCTTTAAATTTGATTCAATTGTATCCTTTTTATTCTGTTGTAAAACATCAATACAATCAGACTGAAATGTAGTATTACCTACCACATCATCCATAATAACAATCATTAATTTATAATATGCCTCCTATAGCATGATTACCTTGATTATTTGAAACATCTTTAGTGCCTGTGCAAGCATTTCGCACTGAATTACTAGAAAATATCATACCATATCCTCTCTCTCCTCTTTGTCCTCCTGCCCCTGCATTTGGATTACCAGCGTCTCCGTTTTGAGATAGTGCTGCTTGATCACCACCGTCACCACCGTTACCACCGCCACCGCTACCAGCACCGTGGTCAGCACCGCCACCGCCACCGCCACCATTATCGTGACTTCCAGCTCCACCAGCTCCACCACAAACACCTGCAGCACCACTACCTGTGTATCCGTTACAATTTTGTGCACCTCCTACACCAGCAGGGATGCCAGCACCACCGCCACCGCCACCACCTGATCTTCCATAGTCAGTTGAACTTTTATTAGGGTCAGAGTTTGAACCTGCACCACCACCTCCACCACCATAACCACATCTTATTATACCATTATTATTGATTTGTGCAGGATATTCTACACCCAATCCACTTGTACCTGGCAAAGCTTTAGCTGGAGTTCCACTATTCGCTTTTCCTTTTCTTCCATTACCACCTCCACCTTGTACTCTTCCTGATGAACCAATGTCAATTTGCAAATCTGTGCCACCTGGCCACACACCTGTTCTTAAAGCAACTCGTTTTCTGTGACTTTGAGCTGACGCTATTGATCCCCCTACTTTTTTATTTACATGAATAAAAACTTTTTTACCGCCTTGCCATCCTATGTCTGAGGTTGCATTATTAATATTATATGTGCCTGATTGTCCTGAATTTAAAGTAACAGTAGGTTTATCTCTGAAATTACCAACAACTTTCACTCTACCACTTTTATTAATATATCTCCAAGTCGCTGCCATTGTTGGAGCACCATCATCTTCTCGATTTAATATATTAGATTCCTTTCCACCACTACTTCCTGTATCATCATAATAATCAACAACGATATTTAACTTTTTACCATAAAAATCACTAAATTTTATAGCACCAGACGTAGGAATACCAGTATCTAGTGGTAAATTTGATAATTGACCCATAGTTTTATTTCCAAAAGCTGGGTCGGTGGTTCGATACTTACCTAATCGACGAACACCATCATCGCCAAATTCTGCTTCAATTTCTGAAAATGATAATGGATTACCTGATGATTTAATAGTCATGACATTGATAATTAAATTTAATCATAATATTATTTATTCTATGTTACTCACATTTCTTGGTCTAGGAAACATAACTCCCGATGTTGGTCTTTGCCCCTTTGCTTGTTCCTTTGTATGAACTTCAGTGTTAAAATACACTCTATACATCGGAGTACCAGCAAGTTCAGCAAATTTAACACCACCATTTAGTGAAGGGTTTTTCGTTATTCTAAGAAGTGATCCAGAGAAGAAACCACTTCTTTGTTCATCTATTGTTATACTACTTGATGAAGCATTTGGAACATTTGACCAAGTGGTGGATGCAGGGTCTATTAATCTCTTTTTACCATTTCTCGATTCTGTAACTAATATATTCTTAACCTGACTAGGTGTTGGCCAAGCACCATTTAAGACGTAATATTTTTCCATTAAACAAGCAGCTTTACCCACAACTGTAGGAGTCGCACAACTTGTTCCAGAAAAATCACCCCATTTATTACCATCTGACATTGTAGATGATGGATAGGCTGTGAACGTTTCTGCTCCTAATCCCACAACATCAATACCAGGTCCTCTATTTGTATAATCATCTAACATTGGATAAGTTTCACTATTCTGTCCAGCAGCAACATCAATAGATTTAACTAGTGCATGAGGTCCATATGCTCTAAATGGATACCAAGTATTAGTAGAAGTTGTCCCTTTGCTAACAGAATCAACAGGTCCTGATTCGTTGACCATGTTATATTGGTCTACTGTCCCACTGGTTGTGCAATATGTTCCACTCCATCTTGGGTCATTTTCTTTAACAAATGTTCCTCCATTGTTACCAGCTGCATTTATAAAAACTATTCCATTATCATAGAGAGATTCTAAAGCAGATTTGACAGAAGAAGATTGAAATTGTATTGGAAATGTTATCATCCAGTAGTAAGTATTATTAGTGGGGTCTTGAACACGAAAAGGAAAAATATTTCGATCAGTAAAAGGTGTTAAATCGCTACCCCATCCCCCTGCAGGTCTATTAGAAGTTCCGATAGTTGGATCAACAACAGACGTTATGTCATCTACCTTTATAGCAGTATCTGTATCTAACAAATATTGAAACTCACCTATGACAATCGTTGGATCCTTAAGTCCTGTAGTTGGATTATTACTTTTATTATTATGAAAATATACGATTGCCTGACATATTTCTGTCAATGAATCTCCATCAGTTCCAAGATATGTAGCGTAAAGTTTTGATTTCTTTGCAAAACCACAATTAACTCCTCCAGCAGCACTTAACACACCCATAGCATGATCACTTAACATGGAATTAGATGTAACTTGATTATTGCGTGATCCTTCACACCCATACCAATTTGTTGGAACACACCTCGTATATCCTGTATTATCAGGGTCATCAAAATCAGGATGAGAATCTTGGACTCCTGCATTACTGGTGAAATTGTCAGGTGCCTCTATTGTTATGATATCTACGTGCTTTCCTGTAAAAATAGAGGAATATGATTGATTATCGTATTCATTCACAGAATCATATTTTGTTCTAGAATATGCAGGGAACGCAGCTCCTACACCTCCATTTGGTTTTTGCATAATATCAGTATCCAAGTAGAACTGATATGGAATATAATTAGTGCCATTATAATTTGTACCTGGATAATCTCCTACGGTTTTATTTGATATTGTAAATTTGGATGGTAGATTTGGATATGTAATAGCAGGGAAAGCAGGTGGCAAATGCTCCGCATGCACCACTGACGGATGTGATTGAAATGTACTAAGATATGACTCTTCAATGTTCATTACTAAAAGAGTTGGTATATCAGGAATAGTATTTTTTACTGATACTTCATCAATATTATCAAATTCGCTTATAAAAGATGATTCATCGACACCATCTTTGATTTTTACTTCAACGATTAGTTTTGCCATTATGCCTCTAATTTAATTGAGGTTAGTGTTACATTTATAGTATTACTTCCTGTTGATGGTCTCTTATTATAAACTCTAGCATATACTTGTGCAGCAGGTGTACCATCGTCATTCCATCCTATTAATCCAGGTGTCATTTTAAATGTAGTAGAACCTGTGTTAGTTGTGCTTACCTCTGTCAAAACTCCTGAACCTGGTGTAGGATCAGTTCCTTCAGACCTACCACCTACCGTACCCGCAGCATCATTAGTTCTTGAAGTTGCATCAGTATACAACACTACCCAAGCAGGAGCATCAATAGCTACTTTTAATAGTGCGAATCCTTTACCAGATGTAGTGATTGTTATGTCATCATATGAACCCTGTGCAATACTTGATGTGCTGGCAGAAGTGGTTGTCCTTGATTCTAGACTACTACCACCTCCTCCTCCACCACCAGATGATGCAAATGTTACCTCATCTCCACTTGCATTTGTTGTAATCGTCATGTTTGACCCTGCAACAAATGTTACAGTATCAGTAGTTGAATCTGCTGAAACAACAGATTGTCCGCTAACTGAAATATTAGAAAATGCGTTCTGATTAGCTTCTCCTCCACCAGTATTTGCTTCTAATGGTGTCCAAGAACTACCATTATAAAACTCTAATTTATTTACTGAACTGTTATAAATGAAGGCACCACCAACCATTCCTACTAATTGATTTTTCTGTGTGTTGTCAACAGTTGGGGGTCTCATGTACATTCTATTTGCAAATGTACCAGTAAATCCTTGTCCTGCTCCTGAAAAATCAATAGCAGCTGTTGCATTATTTTGACCAACTACTAGAGAAGTTGTAATTGCAACGCTACCATCAATATAAAGAGCGTTTCCTTTATTATTATCAGTCTTAATACCAACATTTCCATTTGGACCAATGAAAAATCTTTCTTTAACTAGGGAACCAGCAGCAAATTTATTACCACCCATTGTAACTCCGATTCCAAGTTGTTGTACTTGTAATTGTCCAAATTGATGGAAGTTGTCTGTTTCAAAAACTACATTGTAAAAAGATGATGTACCAGTTGTATCTGTTATACTTCCAGTGACATTACCTTGAACATTACCAGTTATATTAGAGACAATTGTACCTGCAGTTAAATCACCACCTAGTTCTAAATTACCTGAAACTTTTGCTGAACCCAATACATGAAGTTTTTCTTCTGGCGATGCTATCCCAAGACCTAAAGAACCTCCAATACCAGTAAGAGTCATCATTTGATTACTCAAACCTTTAATCCAGTTGAAATTACCATTCACTGAACTAGCACTCGCAGCACTTAAATGGTGATTGAAATTTTCAGTTCCATAATTTAATAAATCAAAAGATTGTGCTGAGCTAAATGTGGCACCAGTATCTTGACCATATCTTATTTCTGCATTGTTAGTGTTATTAGTTCCTGTTTCTCTTCCTAAAGTAAGACCTGCTGTTCCAGTTTCACTTGTTATCTGAAACTCAACATCACCTGCTTTACTAAGTTGAATATCATTTGCTGGAGTTTCAGTACCAACTCCAATTCCAGTTGCTCTTAATGCACCTACATTATATGTTTCAGTTCCAGTTCCAACCGTTCCTGATGCATCTTTATTAACTAATTCATACCAACCACCAGCATGAGAAAAATATCCCTTTCCTGTTGCATGAACATGAGCAAATAATCCATGATAAGTGACTGGATTTGGTAAGTCAGATTGATCTGGGTATAAGGATGGTATTTTATTTTGTCCAGATATACCTTCGATAGTGTTTGAAAAAGTTGTAACACCAGCGACACTTACATTGTCAAAGTTTGTATGACCATCTACATCTAAGTCACCATCACAATCAATATTAGTAACAACTATACTAGGTGTTCCTGATAAATTAGATGCTGTCCCTGAAGTATCTTGATTACCCGCTTGATTTACGCCTGGAAGATTTATATCCGCTGTTCCATCAAATGAAACTCCACCAATATTTCTAGCAGTGTCTAATTTTGTAGCAGCAGCTGCTAAAGTTGCTGTATCAGAATTTCCTGTGACTCCACCTGTAATTGACCCAACAAATGAGGATGCTGTAATTATACCTGAAGCGTTTATATTACCTACTGAATTAATTCCTACTCCTATTTCACCTTCAGCAGGATCACCACCGACTTGGAAAGTTTGTCTAGGATTGGTTGTAGCTATACCTACTGTTCCACCTGTATTATAAATGCTACTTACCCCTAATCCAACATCAGTGTCAACCCATTGAGAAGTAGGCATACCTTGTAAGAATCTAGCATCACCAAAATATGTTACTATACCACTTCCTTCTGCAGTTATAATTCCACTCTTTATACTTACTCCAGTGCCAATTATTTCTGTCGGATTGAGTGTGGTTACAGTTAAAACACCTGTTTGAGTAAAAACTGAACTTGTAACACCAGATATGACGACATTACCAATGACATCAAGTGCTTCTGTAGGAACTGTTTTACCTATAGCAACTAATCCAGTAGGACTCACTAACAGGTTGTCTTCATCAACCTGAACACCATTCCTAAAATTGAAACTCTTCTTAATATTCGCCATCAGTATTTTTTTAGTTATTTATTTGTTTTCAAGAGTATGAACTTTGGCAGTTAACTCCTTAACAGCCTCAATCAATACAGGAATTAACCTATCATAACGAACTGCCTTAACACCATCTTCTCTTGTTGTAGTTAAACCTGGTAATCCAAGTGCTTCTACCTCTTGAGCAAGGATACCTGTATCTTTAGTACCATTTTCAAATGGTGCTAAGTTTCTCATTCCCACATTCCAAGTAAAGGTATTACCACTAATGCTATTAATCATATCAAGAGCATTTTGTATTGGTGATATGTTTTCCTTTAATGTTACGTCAGATGTTTGGAACGCTATTATGTCATCAGTTGCAACTAATTGACCAGTAACTATTACTCCAGTCGCAGTAGTTTCAAGTTTTATACCACCACCAGTAGCACCTCTCCATGCTAATTTTGAAGCACCAGATCCAGCGAAAGATGCCAAGACAGTTGAACCATCTGTCTTAGTGATATAAACATTGTCATCACTTTGTAAGTATAGACTTCCAGTTCCAGATGAAGTATCTCTAAGAATAGTATTTAAACTATCGTGAACCAACTCTCCATCATTGCTATCACCTAAAGTAAGTTTCTTTCCATCTTTTAATTGAATTCCTAAATTTGTACCTGATAGTGTTGTACCGTCAAATGTGAGGTTATCAGATGTTGTTGTTGTATCAACTCCATTGTTGAATAACACTCTATTAGCAGCACCAACAACATTAGATGCAGTTGTTGCTGTGTCAGCATTACCAGAAACACCACCTGTTAAATTACCATTGAAATTAGTGCAGTTAAGTGTATTGGTAGCAAAATCAAATGTTAAATCTGAATCTGTTTTACCAGTAACCATTGTGCCAGATGTAATATCGGTAAGCACAACTCTCTCAGTACCAGTTGTACCAGTGCTTAATGTTGCACCTGTGTTTGTTAAATTAGCACCGTCACCAGAAAATGTTGCAGCATCAATGTTACCACCAACAAAAACATCTTTAGCAATACCAACTCCACCCTTTATAATTAAAGAACCACTATTTGTTGTTGTTGATTGTGTTTCATTATTAATATTAAGAATACCTTGCTGAGCTAATGTGCTATTGTTTCTAACTGCACCATTAAATGTTACAGGTCCATCAAATTGAGATAAGATGTTTTTAGATGATCCACCCTCAACAAGCAATCTCTCTTTTACAATAATTTCATCAAATACAGCACTTAAACGATTTGGATCTTCTCCAGTGATTGTTGGAATGGGAATATCGAATGTAGTTTGCTGTCCACTAGCAGATGCAATCTTTGTGTTTCCAATGTAGAAATCACCTTTGTCATTCATACCAGTGTATACAACGTTACCACATGATGTTTCTTGTGCTTGTGATAAAAATTCTTCTCTCTCAGTAAGAGTTCTATTTTGAAGTTGTGGTAATGCAGTTGAATAGTTACCTGGACCATATCCAACATATTCAAAAGTATGACCAGATGCCCTTAGTATAGATGGTCTTCGTAATTCTATTGGTAAAGGTTTTATTTTTACAAGATGAGAGAATTTAGAATGTGCTGCGATTCTACTTCCTAACACACCACGAATAACTTGAATCGAATTATTATTACCTAATTGATTCTTAGATACTCGCATTATCTCACCATTTACCTGAAGGTAAGAACCAAGAGGGAAACGATTTAAAATATTAGCTGCTGTGCTACTACCATTTGGTAGGAGAACATTTATGAGAGACTCAGTTGTATCAATCGCTTCATTTGCTATCAAATATTCATGATCATAAATTGATAATCCTCTAATAGCAATATTTTCTTCACCAACACCTGATGCAGCATCGTGAGAGGATAATCCATGCTTTAAAACATAAATTGGATTCGTAATATCAGTTTCTGAAGTTACAATAAGGGTTTCCTCTAATTGACCTGTTGTATTGTTTACCGAATTTGTATGTGTTTTTAGTATAAAATCACCCAAATTTTGGTTAGAGGCATTTAATACTCTAAATTTGTTACCAACTAACAAACCAGTTGCTGTATGGGTAACTAAAGTAAGTTCTTTAGTCGAATTATTGTATGATTTTGATTTAACAGAAGTCCAAGAACCTAAATCAATCACCTGTTGACCAACCAAGATACTATCACTTGTGTCTTTATGGATAGAAATAGTATCCCTAGAATCTATACTGCTTATTCTATGATATGAATCTGTTCCTGTAGTGATACCTGTAACCTGAACATAATTACCTGTCGCAGATGTAATACCTACATCACTAGTTACGATATATCCACTCTGACCACCTTCTATACCACCACTTACTTCAGATGAACCATCAAAATAAAGTTGTTCTCCGTTTGCATAACCTGAACCACCTGAAGTGATAGTAGCTGCGATTGCTACACCATTCTGTACAGTAACATCTGCTGTTGCACCATCCCAATTGAGATTAGAAGCAGATTGGTTATTATTCAGTAATTTTACATTATAGTAAGTTTTTTGACCTGATGCGGGAGAGTGTCCAGAACCACCAGACAATGAAGATGCAAATTTAAGAGCTTGAAAATCATGCTCTTTATCAAATGTCAATGTTGCAACTGTGCCAGAACCATTTACTGATACAGATGAAACGGTGTTGCTTACATCAAATCCACTTAAGAAATTATTTGTTGTCTCTCTAGTAACACTTTTCTTCAAATCGTTTGTAACAACATCACCTATCGGGAAGTTTTTAGCAAATGATGTAGCCTCTGGTGGGTTATCATCAATGTTATCACGGTCATATTCTGGATATAGATTAACTATATTTTGATTAAATTTATCATCAGAGAACTCATTCGATGTCTCTATCATCTTATTATTTGAATTTAACACAAATAAGTGATAGATACCATCTTGTACATTTTCAATATATGGAGTGATAACTTGTGTTCTATAAACAAATAAGTTTTCTTGGTTATCATTCCTATCAATTCTTGGTAATTGATTATCACGAACTGATGTAGTATTAATGAAAGTTCCTGGTGAATGAGCAACACCCTCAACGTCTACATTTGAATACTTAAATTCTTTACTATTTTCTCTATCAGTAACAATAAATGTTCCATTAAAACCTTTACCATCTAATCCATTCTGATTGTTAGAGCATTTTATATTTCTAATAATTACTTGATCACCAACATTTAAGTTATGAGGTTTATCAGTTCTTATAGTAACTTTAGCAGGAGGTCCGCTAACAAATGATGCTACAGATATAAATCTAGTATTACGATCAAAATCAAAATTATTACTGTCGATTTCATCTTTGGTGAAATCAGTATTTGATGAAACATTGGTTGAACTTGAATCTTGTATTACAAATCCATCACTTGGGTCTTTACCGTTCTTTAATTCTTTCGGAATGACATATCTTAGTTTATATATTTTATCATCCAAACCTCGATTATCTTCTCTTCGTCTAATATAACTTATATCTTGATCATCTAATGAACTCTTATTTAAGAAAATTGTATTTGAAGCACCTGATAATGTGTGAATGAACCACTGAGAACCATCATATTGAATTGGATGTCCAGCGTCACCTGGTTTTTTATCAGAAACTCTACTTATGATGTTTATCTCATCTGAGGCATCTGCAATAGTGTTTATAAACACACCATTCTGAGCGTTTGATAATGAAGAAGCAACACGTATTTGGTTAGCACCTAATGCACTATCAACACCACCCACTGCGGATCCTGTTATTGCAAAATATACCTTATGAGGATCTATGTTTTCAGGAAGATTACCATTATCTGCAATAAGTCTAATTGTTTCACCATTTTGTAGACTATGATTTGGTTGTATGGTAAATACTGATTTAATAGTATCTGTGGCAGGAGAATGTGTGGATTTATATTTTTTCTCTGATGTATCTGTGACTGCAGTTGTTGAACCATTTGACATAACAATGGTTGCATTGTAAGTGGCAGCACCTTTGTCGATATATAATAGTTCATTTACTCTTGCACCTATTCGATAACCTTGTGCAAAATGTGATGGTGGTTCGGTTTCATCAGTTTGTCCAACAAAATAAAACCTTGAGGAAGTTGTTTCTGATACATCTATTTGTAAATAATCAATCTTTTGCTCTGTTGTTACAACAGATCTTGGATTGATGATAGAAGTAATGAAACCCTTATTATCCTTTGCAAATGCTTCTTTTTTAAATCCCTCTGCAGCAAGAGCAAATGTACCAAAGTTAGAGTTAGAGTTTGTGATAGATGCATCAGCACCGTTTATCATGTTAAAATGACTATGGAAACCGATTGCGAACACAGATACGATTTGAACAACTGCATCATTACTTACTTTAATGTGTGTTGTACGGAATCCTTTTCTATAATTTGCCTCTTGGTCTAAATGGTAAACAGTTTCTGCATTTGTGGATGCTGACTCAGATGATAATAATTCACCAGATTGTTTTGAGAACTGGATACCACTGTATCTACGATTTGTTTTATCATATTTAACAAATGCCCTATCATCTTTTTGTAGTGAAACAGCAGTAAACTGTGCCACGACCATTGATCTGAATCCAGTTGCCTTCTTACCATCAGCATGCATACCTTGCATACCATACACAGAACGCATTGATATGTTAAAGATGTAAGGAGATGCACCTGAAACTGTATCAGTCTCAACTAATACCTGTGCATTTGCAGAACTTAATCCACCAACTTCACCAGCAGGTAAATTTGGTCTAACAAATGGAAGTAAGTAAGTAAATTTATTGTCGCTAATGACAGTTGAAACTTTCGTAGAAATATTATAATCTGCTACGTTCACTCCTCTAATTTTTATAGGTGTGCCACCTGTAAAATTATGTGGAAGTGCAGTGGTGACTGTAACCACCTGTCCAGGAGTTGCTCCATCACCTGACTCTATAGATGTAATGTTAAGTGGGTCAGTTGCAAAGGCACCAACAATTTCAAATTCAGGTCTTTGAGGGGCAAATCCTTTCGGTGCTGATGGATATTTTTGTGTTATTTCTCTATTCGCTGATGCTTTATTATAAGCATTGGATAATTTACTATAGTAAATGTCTAAATCAGTTAAATCACTAAACTGAGATAGTTGTGTGATACCATCTGCATATTCAAAACAAGTTAGTTTATGATGAGAGAAAGTTGGGATAGATCTGTTAGACTCTGAAAAATTAATTGGGTCAGTATATACAGTTTCTAATTCATTTCCATCGAATATTGTAAATTGCCAAAAATAACATGCACCAGTAATTCTAAAGATAGCACTTTCTTTAACATCATTATCCGTTGGATTGGGAACAAATTTTGGTCTTATTTTTGTTTTTCTTAGGTCAAGACCAACAATTGATGTACCTCTAGGTATGACAACACCACCATTAACACTATTAAATTTGTAAAGTATGTTATCTTCTTGTGTTAAATCAAAATTAGAATCAAGAGTAAGTGATAATGTATTGATTGCTCCTGTAGCATCTCCACTTGGACTAATTGCCTTTGCTTGTCCAGCTTCAGATCTGATACCAAAACCTGGTCTGTTATCTACAATATGTTCACCAGGAAATAAAAGTATAGTTGTTCTCTCTACAAAATCATTATCATTACCTTTTAAATATGAAAATCTAGCGGC